>Ga0233377_1000025_pt1 | contig 133588 bp, 123 predicted proteins | sample ElkDunMinimDraft_6_FD_191540 | JGI IMG/M metagenome (GOLD analysis project Ga0233377, IMG submission 191540) | Fecal eukaryotic communites from dung pellets of Tule Elk in California, USA - Elk Dung E36 | ecosystem: Host-associated > Mammals > Digestive system > Large intestine > Fecal...
CCTGGACGACGAGCACTCCGGGCCGCCCGTCGGAGACCAGCTCCAGCTGGTCGCGCTGGATGGTCTCCACGATGTCGCGCATCAGCCCGTCGCGTCCCCGGTCGAGGTCCGCGAGGAGGAAGGCGTCCGCGTCCTCGCCGGGCGGCTCGGCGACCTGCGGTTCCTCGAGGTCCGGAGCATCGAGGGCCGGTGCCGGAGCCCTGCGGTTCGCGACCCGGGGCAGGATGTCGTCGAAGTAGTCGGTCACCGTACGCCCGTGCACGCGCAGCCTGCGGCGGAGCCGGATCTCCCCGGGGCGGGTGGCGCGGGCCTTCATCCAGCGGACGGCCTGGTCGGAGGTCCAGCTGATCACCACGAGGTCGCCCTCGGCGTCGCGGACCGCGCGGCGCCCGATGCGCCACGTCTCCTGGCCGTCGGGGTCGTCGGCGACGTCGACCCGCATGAAGACGAGAGGCTGCCCGCCGAGGTCGTCGTCGTCCACCCCGAACTCGGGAGGGACGTCCGGCACGAAGGGGAGACCGGTGTCGGGGTGCTCCTTGCCGTGCGTGCTCCTTACCCGATCCGCGTGCCGTCGCTTCCGCTCGACGCAGTCGTACGCGTGGTCGACGGCGCGCTGTTCCTCGGCGATCGTCTCGGCCCGCTCGCCCGCGAGCGCCGCGGCGCGGTCGCCACCGGCCGCGAGGACGGCGCGGCCCGCGCTCGCGGCGAGGGCGGCGGGGTTGCCGCCGATCGGCGCGACGGGACGGTTGCCGCCACCCGCGGCGGCGGAACGGTCGGCGTTGCCGCCGTCAGCCACGGTGGCGCGGTCGTCGCCACCGCCACCCGCGACGGTGGTGAGATCGTCTTTCGTCACGGGGGTGAGGTCGGCGAGGTCGGCACTGCCCATGTTTCCTCCGGGGTGGGCGCCCGTCGACCGCACCGGCCGGGGGCTTTCTTCGGTGGGACACGCGGCTCGCGCCGGATCGGAACGAAAGGACTCCGCTCGGTAACCCGATCGGATGTGCGCCGCGTCACACTCATGCACCGTAGGCCATTTTTGGAAAAATGTGAACTCAGTGCACACTTATTTTTTCGTGAACGCTGATGTTGGGAGATTGTCGTCAAGCCTCTCGAGCCGGGCGAGGTGACCGGCCTTCCCGGATCGGCGGGGCCGACTGGATCTCGTCGATGTGGAACGTTCCATCATGCGGGTGCCGGCTTCCGGCGGGATTTCGGCCTGATGCTTCACTGTCGCGTGGCGGAGGGCGGAACCTTCGCCGGAGCCGACCGGAGTTCCTCCTCGATCGTGTCGACGAGGGCCCTGGCCGCCTGGCGCAGTCGAGTGTGGCGGGCGGTGAAATCCTCGGTGAACGTCCGGGCCTTCGGCCCGACCCACACCGACTTGCCGGTGAGCTGACCGTGGGGCGGGTCGAGCGCGGCCTCAAGGAGGGCGACTCTCGCCTTGAGCTCCGCCAGTGTCTGTTCCAGCACCTGACGCCGCGGGTTGGGCACCAGGCCTTCCGGGCCAGGATTCATATATCCCTCCTCGGATGCCGATACATCGGGCGGACTATTGGACATTATTGGATCTACGGCACCTCGGCCAGCCTTGGAGGAATCTGTGACACGTTTTATGTGGCGCGGTGTTTTGGTCTGCCTGATTATGGTGCTGACGGTGTCCGGATGTGGGGATAACGGCCCTACGGCTGCTGAAGCGGGGGAGACGCTTAAATCGCACATCACTGAGTTGATGAAGGAAAGCCATGTTCTGGATGTCCGCATTACTGATTCCGGTGGGCGTGATATTCCGTGTGGGGAAGGAAAGGCCAAAAGAACCTTTGCGGCTACGGCTAGAGACGCCGCATCACAACGCGAACCGGACGGGCTTAACACCTACATGCTCGGTGAGCTTTCCTCGGTCGCTCCCTATCGGATCGTTGAGGACCCAGGCAATGCTCCGATCCGGCTTGCCAATGACACTTATAAGACAGTGATCATCTTGGAGTCGCCGGCTAACGGGCAATACGGAGTACGGGGTGAAACCGAGTGCCTTCCGATCTCGTGAGCTAACCGTCGTAGGCCAGCCCGCGCTCTCGGCCTCGTTTATTGCCGCCTTCGAAGCGGCTCGCCATCTTTTCGGAGAGATCTCCCACAGATAGATCGTCCTTGCTGCCCATCCCGTTGGTCACGGCCCACCGTTCGAACGCCTCAAGCCCTTCGTTGCCCTTCTTGACCAGCTCGGACGGCGGTCTGAGGTCGCCCTTGGCGTCGGTGAGGGGGACATCCGGGGGCTTGATCAACTCGGAGAACGGTTTGAGGTTGCCCTTGGCGTCGACGATGGACGCGCGGCCGGCCTGGAACTCGGCGGGTGTCACCTTGGGGACGAAGCCGTTGGCCATGAGCATTTGCGCGTACATGTGCTGACGGCCGAGGGTCGCCACCCTCTCCGCCGCGTTGGCCCGGTCCATCCGGGTCTCGTCATCTTCGATGAAGGCGCCGTAGCCCGAGAGGCCGGTGCTCAGCGCGTACCAGGCGTAGGCCGCGACCTGGCCGCTTCCGATGTACATGCTCGCGATTCCGATGGTGGCGTCGCGGAAGAAGTTGAACGTGTCCTTCTGCTGCTCGTCGATCGCGTCCAAGTCTCCCTGGACCTTCTCGACGGCGGCGAGCTCGAAGCCGCGTACGTTGCCCAGGGCGGTGAAGACCCGGTCGAGGTGGTCGACGTCTCCGGTGCGCCGGGTCTTCTCCGAGGCCTCGGCGATGAGCTTCTGGGAGAAGCCGCCCATCGCCCGGTCGAACGGGACGAGGTTCGCGGGGGAGTCGGCGAAGGTCTTGAGGAAGCGGTAGGTGTCCTTCGGGCTGAGGGTGAACGCGGATGTCATGCCGAAGGCCGAGGTGAAGGGCTTCAGCTCGCTCTCCTCGACCATGTTGGCGTCGCCGATGTTCGCGCCCTCGGTGATCTCGGCGGCGTAGGCGCCGGCGAGTGTCGACATGAAGATCCTGGCGTTCGGCGCGACCTCCATCGGGGTGGCCGGAGAGTCCGCGGTGCCGTCGGTTTCCCTGAGGTTTCCCATGATGGTCATGACATTGAAGGCGAACTTCGCTGCCTCGGGGCTGTGCGGACCCTTCTCGTAGGCTCCGCCTCCGGCGGCGAGCATCCGGCCGAACTCCGCGCCGATGTCGAAATTCATACCCTTCGGCTTCTGCCAAGGGAAATCCGATTTTTCTTTCACCAACCCGGGGAAAATGACGATTTTGGTGGCTCCCAAACGGTTGAGCTCGGTGAGCAGGTCCCTGAGGTCTTCGCGGGACATCGCGTTGAACAGGCCTCTGGTCACGTCGGGGTTGTTCGCCAGGGTGGGAAGCAGCGGGCCGAGGTCGGTCTCCCAGCGCCGAGGGCGGGAGCCGTCGCCGTCGCCGACCGGCTTGCCGACCCTGCTGCGCGCTATCTCGGTGAGCCACGCGGTGGGGAACATGCCCTGCCTGAGCAGGGACGCCAGCTCATGGGTCGGTGCCTCTTTGAGGTTGCCGGCCTGCCAGGCCGAGCCGAGGATGGCCGGTTGCGTGCCGACCGCCGTGCCGAGGGCGTCGCCCATGACCTTGCGGTGCTTGTCGGCCGCCTTCTTGTCGTACCTCTCCAGGCGGCTGATCATGCTGAGCATGCCCTCGGGGCCGAGGGACCGGAAGAACCCGGCGGTGAAGTAGCCGTCCTTCCGCCCGGCGGAGAGTTTTTCGAGGATCCGGTCGTAGGCGGCGTCGGGCGGGCCGAGGGACGACGGGGGGAGGCGCCTGAACTCGGCGGCGAGTTCGGTGCCCTTCTTGGCGTTGCCCGCGGGCGACTTTCCTGTCTTCTCGTCGTAGGGCAGCAGCCCCCACTGGAACGGGTCCTGGACCTGGCCGCCGGTCCACATCGAGCCCTGCTTCGGGATGTGGGGGGCACCTCCTACCATCAGGGGGAGGTCCTGGCTGATCGTCTCCAGACGTTGGCGCAGTTTCGGTAACTCGTCGCCGATCCAGCCGCCGATCTCCCCGATCGGCCGCAGCCCCACCGCTGACACCTCCGCCGCCGCGAACAGCTGCCGGATCCGCTCGGACTGCTCGCCGATCACCTCGCGACCGCGTTCCAGCGCGGTGATGAAGCTCCGCATCAGATCGGGGTCGATTCCGCTGAAGTCCGGCGACGTGGGACCCATTCCCGGCGACATCGACTCCACCATCTCCTCGACCCGTTTTAATTTTTTCACTCTAGTTCCAGGCCGAGTGATTTTCATCTGACAGAACAGGGTGCCCCAGACTCTGCGGCCTATCCTCAGGTGTCGTACGCCGTCACCGTGCGGCGATCGGGTCTCTTTGGTGTGAATCGATGCGAACTCGATTCAGGACAAAGCCTCCCTGCTCTCGACGGCAGGACAACGTCATAAAGCCAATCAGGAACATTTTCGGTCTCCCGTTCAATGAATTTCGGGCAGCACACTGGACTCACGTCGCCAATTTCCGTTTTCCGTCGACGTGGGATATGGAGCGAGGGCGATGATTCGGGAGAATCGGTGCGGTGGTTGCGAGTGGATCAGGGCTCGCGCGCGGAGCGCGGCTTCGCCGAGGAAACGACTAAACGACGCCTCATAACTCGATTGAGGGAGTTTGGCGGATTTGTTACGGTGCCTGGATGCCTTCCCACCGCGCCCTGCTGCCACGGTCGACACCGGCCGCCTCGGGGATATCATCCCGCGCGATCGCCGCGCTGCTGGACCGGCTCGAAGCGCGATCGGTCGAGTGCCACTCCATCATGGTCGTACGCCACGGGCACGTCGTCGCCGAGGGCTGGTGGGCGCCGTACTCGGCCGAGCGCCCGCACCTTCTCTACTCGGTGACCAAGTCGTTCACCGCGATCGCCGTGGGGCTCGCGATCGCCGACGGGCTGCTCTCGCTGGAGGATCGGGTGGTGGACGTGCTGCCCGACCACGTTCCTGCCGGCATCTCCGAGCAGGGACGCCGCCTCACCGTTCACCACCTGCTGTCCATGACGACCGGACACCGTACGGACAGCCTCGCCGAGGCGTGGCGACTGGAACCGGACGACCTGGTGAAGGGCTTCCTGCGCGTGTCGTTTCCCGAAACCGAGGGGACGCGGCACGCCTACGACAATCCGACCACCTTCATCCTGGCCCGGATGGTGGAACGGGTCACGGGCCGTGGCCTGCCGGAATTTCTCGACGAGCGCCTCTTCACGCCGATGGGCGTCGGCCACGCCGAATGGGACCGGGTGGCGAGCGGTGCCGCCTTCGGGTTCCAGGGGCTGCACCTCACGACCGAGGCCGTCGCCGCCTTCGGCGAGCTGCTGCTGCGCGGCGGCCTGTGGGGCGACCGGCAGCTCGTCCCGCGCGAATGGGTTCAGCTCGCGACCAGACGGCACATCGATACCCTGCCGCCGGAGGACGGGTCGGGGGACGCCGACTACCTTTGCGGGTACGGCTACCAGTTCTGGATATCGCGTCACGGTTACCACGGTGATGGTGCCTTCGGCCAGCAGTGTGTGGTCGTCCCGTCGCACGATCTCGTGGTCGCCGTGACCGGTGCCCATACCCAGGCGCAGGCCGTGTTCGACGCGATATGGGAGTGCCTGCTGCCCGGCCTGGACCACGCGGGCAGCACCCGGGACGACGGGATCCCCACCACCCGGGACGACGAGATTCTCGCCGACCGGCTGCGGCGGCTCTCGCTCGCGCCGGTGCCGGGTTCGGCCGCCCCGGAGCGTTCGGCCAAGGCGAGACTCGACGCCTGTGCCGAGGGTTCGGCTCTGCCAGACGGAACCACGGTGAGCGTCGATCCCGTGGACGGCGGGTGGATCGTGGGACTGGGGCCGTCTCTCGACATCGAGGTCGGCCACGGCGAGTGGCGGGAGAGCACACCGCTCGGCCGGCCTGTCGTCGCGACCGGCGCCTGGCAGGACGACACGTTCGTCGCCGACCTCTACGTCATCACCAGCCCGCACCGGGTCCGGCTGGTGGTCGACGCCCGCGCGGGCACAGCGGTCGCGACGTGGAACATCGTGCCCCTGACCACTCCCAGCCTGGCCTTGCATCTGCGCTCGCCACTGATGACCCGGCCCGACGTCGCGTAGATCATGGTTTTGGTCATGCCGGCGACGCGGAATCGGGCCTCGCGCGGCATCGGCTTTCCGGTCTCCAGGTCGGCCGTCCCGCCGACGCCGATCCGGATCCCCGTGATCGTCGTCGATCCCGGCGAGGACGCGGGGAGCCCCGGCGGCCACGGTCGTGTCGAGTGCCTGCCATATTCCCGCAGGCCCTTCGTGCCGCGCCCGCGCCGCGCCGGGACGGACGGGCGACGTCCCCATCCGGGTCTTACCGATGGTGGCGGCGTGGGCGGTAATTAAGGCTTTCGCTCGGGGGTTTCGGTCTATATATTTTGGACTGCACGATTCGCGGGGACAGGGGCCTCCCGCGCGGGGTTCGACGTGCAGGAAAAACGGGGCGAGAGGTAGTCATGCGATTACGGGGAATCGCCGCTTTGGTCGCCGGTTGCTTTTTGTTCGTCACCGGTTGTAGCGGGGAAAGCGGTGCCGAGTCGTCCACGACGACGCGCCCGCCGCGAATAATGCAGGCGGATGCGAACGGGGCCGTGGTCTTCGATCCCGTGACGATGACGATCACCGGGTTCGACCGGACACGGGGACAGCTGTGGCAGGACCGGGAGCTCGCCGAGACGGTGAGCGGCGTCGTCTGCCTGGCCAGATGCCCGGAGGCCGTCATCTCGACCGCCACCGGGAGCGGGGACGGGCGGGCGACGGGCGAGCCGGGTACCGCGCTGTACCGGTTCGCCGAGCACGGGCGGACCTCCTTCCCGCTCTCCGGCTCGCGGGACGTACGGGTGCTGACCGCAGCCTCCCCCGAGGACGCGGTGGTCGAGGAGCGCGACCCCGACGGCCGCACCCACCTGAGGATCATCCGTCCTGCCGGGTCGGAACGCGTCGCGGTGCCGTACTCCGACTATGGATGGGTGATGTCGCCGGAAGGGAACACGGCACTCGCCTTCACCACGCAGCGGGACCCGAGGCAGGGACGGCTGCTGCGGTTCACCCGTGAACCCGGCGGCTGGAAGCCGGACGGCACCGGCCTCGAATGGGGCACCGTGAGCGACGCCTGCCTGGCCGGTCGAGGGGAGACGGCCCTGGTCACCGGGCCGCAGGCGGCTCTGGTGCGGGAGATGTCCGAACGGCGTCCGCTGGAACCCTCGCTCGCCGAGGCCGCCGAGTGCGCGCTCGGGACGAGCGCGGCGGCCCTGGTGATGCGCTCGATGGACATGCGAGGGGGGTTCCGTACGGTCGTGCACGGTGTGGGACCTGACGGCCGCTCGGCGTGGCGACGGGAGTTCGCCACCGAGGCCGGAGTGACGGCACACCCGACCCGGCCCTACATCGGGGTCTCCGACGGCAGGACCTTCACGCTGCTGGACGCCGAGGGCGAGGTCGCGCGGAGTACGGACGGGGTCGCGACGGCGAGGTTCGTCGCGGACGGGCAGCTGGTCGCCGTCACCTCGGACGGGGACGTGAAATGGATGCCCGCCGAACCCGCCGGCCTGGCCCGATAACTTCCGCATTCTCATATCGACGGTCTTTTCCGCCCTGTCGCCGATGTCGCCAGGCGGCCGTCGGCGCGCGTCCGGATATCCGGTTTCCCCGCTGATTTCCCCCGTACGGCCTGAGTTCAGGTGAGGAGAAAGATGCCGAGCAGACACACCATCGGTGCAGCCCGTGGCCCCCCTTGCGGAGTTTCACCCTTCGACTACCGCAGCGGTCACATTCACCACAGGGTTTCAGAACAGGAAAAGAAATGCTGAAGAAGGTTTCCACCGGGGCTCTCATGGTCGCCGGACTGGCGATGCTCACCGTCGTCGGCACCGCGGGCGCGGCGAACGCAGCCTCCCGCACCGGGAGCTGCAGCGCTTCCGGCATGATCGGGGACGGGGCGATCCACTACACCACCAGCGTCACCTCCGGGAAGACCACGCTCAACAAGTTCACCTGGACGATCTACGGGGAGTCGGGGTCGACCAAGAACGACGTCAAGGCCACCCTGATGCGCGATGTCAGCCTGGACTTCGACACCGCGCACTACACGTGGTCCACGGGGAGCGCGAAGAACGGCAACGGCTCCCACACGCCCAGTTCGACCGTGTCGGTGCCGTCGAACTGGAAGCTCTACGGCAAGTTCAGGTTCACCTTCGACCGCAACAACCTGCCCGACCCGACCTGCAACATGGAGACCAGCAGGTCCTAGGGACGATCCGGCCGACGGCGCGACGCTGACGGTCTTCCCGCGGGGGGCGGCGCGGATTCGGCTCCGCCCCCTGTGGCTCGGCGGGGGGCGGCGCGGATCCGGTTCCGCCCACCGCCGGTCGGCGCCCGGCTGCCGAGGCCGCCAGGCAGCGGCTTCGGCAGCCGGGCGCATCCCCTTGTGTTCCCCATGAGGTGTTTGAAACACGGGGGCGACCGGACGGGTCTTCGAGAGGCCCGGCGTCCGGGAGGTTCGAAAGCCCGCGGGAGTGTCGTCATCCGGCAGCGGGGGTGTCGTCAGTCGTTCAGGGCGACGGTGACGCCGTCGGAGAAGACGGAGTCGTGGAGTTCGATCGCCTTGATCTTGAAGTCCTTGGGCACGTCGAAGAGCAGGATCCCCTTGACGGTGTTGCCGGGGTTGATGGTGTTGAGGAAGGCGTTGGAGTCCTTCAGCCCGAGGGCGGCGGCGCCGGAGTCGGTGTCGTACTGCCTGCCCTGAGCGTCGATGAGCTTCTGCGAGGAGTCGCTGAACAGCTGGGCCTCCTCGCCGATGTTCTTCACGGTGACGTGCACCAGGACGTACTGCCCCTGGGCGCTGGAGCCGAGGTATTCGCCGCCGACCCGCTCGACGCCCTTCTCGACCTTGGTGACCTTGAAGGAGAACTTGCCGTCTTTGACGGTGTCGCCGAGCCGGGGTTGCCTGGGGGCGGTCTTCTTCGTCGGCGCGGCGGCCTCGGCGACCGTGCTGTCGGCCGACCCCACGGACTCCTCGCCGCCCTTGCCGCCTCCCCCGAGGAGTCCGCCGATCACCACCAGGCCGGCCAGCACGGCGGCGCCGATGAGGATCGCGCGCAGGCAACCGCCGCCCTTCCGCTGCACGATCACGGTCTGCGGAGGGGGCTGGGAGTAGCCGTACTGCGGTTGCTGAGGGTTTCCGTGCATGGCGGGTCTCGCTCTCCGATCGCGGTGTACTGTGCCACACCAGTGAAGTACGTGTGAACAGAGCACACAACTTAAATAGCCGTGATTTATCCACGTGATGTGTATCGTTGCTGATGGGCCTCGTTCACACCCGGCGGGATCGAGGCTCGGTGGCCCTCGGACCTCCGGGCTTCGCCCGTCGGCCCGTCGGCCCGACGTCACGACGTCACGGCGTCACGGCGTCACGGCGTCACGGCGTCACGGCGTCACGGCGTCACGGCGTCACGAGGAGCGAGGGCTGAGCCCGGCCCTGGATTCGGTCCAGGGGATTCTCCGAAATGGAGGTTCCGTAATCGGTGTCCCCCTCGGGGACGGCGGCGGGTCCGTATTATTTGTTTCGTGTTCTCAGCCGGTGGCTCCGAGCCACGCCATCATCACAATGTCGATGGGCGTTTTCCCGCTCGGCCTCCCTGGTGGAACTTCCCGCTCGGCCTGATCTGGGCGTTCGCCCCGCTGTACACCGCCGGATTCGCGACCCCCTTCATCATCGGACATGCCGCGGTGCGGCTGAAAAGCCGGATCGTCGGACTCGCGACCGGTGTCTATGGTCTTTTTCTGCTCGCGTTCGTCGTCATTTCCGGGATTTATAGCGACAATGACCCCACGACGAAGGAAGCACCCGTCGATGTGATCGTGGGAATATGGATCATCGTGGGCTGGCTGGGCGGCACGGTGCACGCGCTCGTCCTTCGGCCATCCGTCTTCCGGACCCGGCCGATGAGCCATCCCCCTCCGTGGAGCGGGCAGTACGACCCCATGCCTCCGCCTCGATACCGGGCGCCGACGCACCCGACCACCCCTTACCGGGCTCACCCGGCCCCGCCCCCGACCTCGCCGTACCAGGCTCCTGCCTCTCGGCCCTACGCGGCGTATCCGGCCCCGTCCTCGGCCCCCACCCCCACCCCGGCCCCACCTCCGTCCCCTCCTCCCGCCACGGCCCCGCCCTTCTCCCCGCCTCCCAGATATCCGATGGAGACCGCGTCCGGCTCCCTCCCCTTCCGCGAGATCGGGCCCTACCGGCTGGACCGGAAGATCGGCGCGGGAGGACAGGGCGCGGTCTACCTCGCGTACGGCCCCGGCGGACGGCCGGTGGCGGTCAAGGTGCTGCACAACCGGATCATCGGTGGCAGGGCCGAACGCGAGAGCTTCGTCAGGGAGGCCGCGATGGCCCAGCGGGTGCGCCCCTTCGCCACGGCGAAGGTGATCGACGTCGGTGTGACGGGGGACGTGGCCTACATCGTGAGCGAGTACGTGCCCGGTCCTTCACTGGAACGGCTGGTGAGAAAGAAGGGACCGAGGGACGGCGACAGCCTGACCCGGCTCGCCATCGGGACGGCGGGGGCGCTCGCGGGCATTCACGCCGCGGGCATCGTGCACCGGGATTTCAAACCCGCCAACATCCTGCTCGGCCCTGACGGTCCCCGAGTGATCGACTTCGGGATCGCCAGAGCGTTGGACCAGGTCACGATGACCTCGGGCGTCCTCAAGGGCACCATGGCCTACATGTCTCCCGAGCAGATCTCCGGCGAGCACGTCGGCCCGCCCTCCGACGTCTTCAGCTGGGCCGCGACGATGCTCTTCGGCGCCACGGGCAGGCACGCCTTCGACGCGGGCTCCACGCCCCTGGTCTACCGGAAGATCGTCACTCATCACCCGGATCTGTCCGTGCTGCCGACGGGGCTCCGGGCTCCGCTCGCCGCCTGCCTCGCCAAGGATCCGGGTGACCGGCCGACGGCCGCCGAGGTGATGACGATGGTCACCAACTGATCCGGGACAGCGCCCCGGCGTACAGGTGGATCGGCGTCGTCGCCCGATCGACGACGCCGGGCAGCGGGGGCAGGTCCCGTACGAACGGCAGGAGATGGCGGAAGACCTCGTCGGCGCGTTGTGGACGTCGCCCGGGGTTTTCCTCCAGCAGTGCCGCCACCAACTCGTCGAGGGCTTTCGGCACCGCGGTCCCCAGCGCCGCCGAAGGGCGGCCGAGGCGCCCGCCCGTCTCGGTGACGAAGCCCGTCGGCTGGACGACCCGCCGGCCGGTGAGCATCTCGTAGAGGATGCAGCCCACCGAGTACAGGTCGGTCAGCGCGCTGGTCGTCCCCTCGCGGAACTGCTCGGGAGCCATGTACACCTCGGTTCCCGGCGCCCCCATCGTCCCGGTGATCACCGAGAAGTCAGGCGACCCCTGAACCGTCGCGACCCCGAAGTCCAGGACGACGAGGGTCGCGTCGCGGCACAGCATGAGATTGCCCGGCTTCAGATCCCGGTGCACGAGCGAACGGGCGTGCGCAGCCGACAGCACGGCACAGAGCTGCGCGCCGATCAGAGCGGCCCACGAGAGGGGGAGCCTCTCGTGCGCGTCGAGTACGTGCGTGACGGGCCAGCCGTCGACGAACTCCATCACCAGGAAGAACCCGTAGTCGTCCTGCCCGAAGTCGTGGACGGCGGGCACACCGGGGTGGCGAAGCAGGGCCATGATCCGTGCCTCGCGCCTGAACCGCCGGATGGCCTCCTCGGTGAGCCTGTCGCGCCGGACCCGCTTCACCGCGACCTTGCGGTTCAGATGGAGATCGACGCCCTGCCAGATCTCCCCCATACCGCCCCGGCCTATCGGTTCCTGGAGCTCGTAGCGCTGCGCGACCATCATGGGACCCTCTCTCATCACCGGACCAGAAGACGTGTGGACTCGCCGAGCACGGAGACCGCGGCCGAGAAGTCCGCCATGCGGGCGGCCAGCGTATCGACGGCGAGCTCGCGCGGTAGCGCGGTGTTGAATTTGAGCCCGTTCAGTGCCCTGTCGTCCACCTGCGGGTGCCGCAGGTGGAGTGCGCGAAGGTCGGCGCGCCGGAGAGGGCCGGTGAGATCGGCGCGGAGCCTGACGTGCAGGTCCTCCACTCGCTGCACGGGATCGGCCAGCGAGCCCAGGGTGGCCTTCAGAGTGGCGTTGCCCCGGTAACCCGCCCAGGTCCACCAGTGAAGGTCGCCGTCCTCGCGCACGATCACGGTGCCGTCGGGGTGGACGGTGTGGGCGATCTCGGCGCGTACCCTGGCGAGTGCGTCGACGGCCCTGCGGGTGAGCCGTACCGGGGGATTGGCCCCCAGGGCGACGTCCCGCATGGCGCGGGCCAGTGCGAAGGACGCGCCACCGAGAGCGGCGGACGCCCAGCGGGCCTCCCCTCCCGTTCCCTCCACGGGGTCGGCGAAGCAGCGCCGCCGCTTCCAGTCGATCCAGTCGACCTTCCAGGTTCGCCCCGCCAGAAGGAGCAGGCGCGGACCCTGGACCGAGGTGGTGAGCAGAGCGGGGCCGATACGGCCGATCTCGACGCCACCGTGCATCACGGTGAACTCCGGAGGCGCGGTGAACACCGCGGTCAGGTCCATGAAGTGACGATGCCCGAAGCGCTGTTCCGCCTCCGGCCCGATGAGCAGCATGCCGCCGTCCCGTTCGAGGAACCCCTCGGCGATCAGGTGGTCGAGCACGGGCCGGGCGGAACGGAACTCGAAGGGGGACAAGCCGTTCCACCAGTCCGGCCAGAGCGAGTCGCCGACCCTCCCCTCCTGCAGGGTGAGCGCGAGGAGCTGCTGCGCGACGATGTGCCGCGGATCCGGTGGCGGTTGCACGGGCTCGACATGACCCGTTCCCCACAGATGCAGCAGTCCGGCCGCGGCGAGCAGGTCGTCCCGGCCCAGCGCCAGCAGCAGGCAGTTGCGGGTGGTCGCCGAGCGCCGTCCGGTACGGCCCAGCCTCTGCAGGAACGAGGCGACCGACCGGGGCGCGTTGATCTGGACGACCCGGTCCAGGTCACCGACGTCGACCCCCAACTCCAGGGTGGAGGTGGAGACGATGACGCAGTCGCGGGCCTGGGCGAAGGCCTCCTCCGCGCGGCGGCGCTCGTCGGCGGAGAGCGAGGCGTGGGACAGGAAAGTGGTCACGCCGTGACCGCGGAGCGTCTCTCCCAGCTCCTCGACCATGCGCCGGGAGTCGCAGAAGACCAGTCGCTTCTCACCCGCGTGCAACGCGGCGATGACGCGTGCCGCGTTGGCGACGGAGCCGACGTGGTCCAGTTCGATGTCGGGGGAGCGGGAACCGGTGACCGCCTCGGGGGCGATCACCCGCGCGGGCCGGCCCGTACCGGATCCCTGCAGCCAGGAGAGCAGCTCAGCGGGGTTGCCGACGGTGGCCGAGAGGCCGACCCGCTGCAGCGGGCGCCCGGCGAGACGGGTGAGACGTTCCAGGACGCAGAGCAGATGCCAGCCCCGGTCGTCCTTGGCGAAGGCGTGCACCTCGTCCACCACCACGGTCCGCAGGTCCCGCATGAGACGCCGGTGGTCCACCCGGGTGCCGATGAGCATCGCCTCCAGCGACTCGGGGGTGGTGAGCAGCACGTCCGGCGGATCACGCAGGATCGACTGCCGCCGCGAGGCGGAAACGTCGCCGTGCCAGACCTCCACCCTCCTGCCCAGCCAGGTCGCGTATCCCTGAAGCCGTGGAAGCAGGTTGTTGAGCAGTGCCTTCAACGGGCACACGTAGATCACCGACAGGCCGCTCCATCGCCGTTCCTCCATCGTGGAGAGCAGCGGGAAGACCACCGCCTCGGTCTTGCCTCCCGCGGTCGGGGCGACCAGCAACGCGTCCAGCCCGGCGCTGAGCGGGGCGAGGGCCTCGGCCTGCAACGGCCGGAGCCGGGGCCAGCCGAGGGTGTTGGCGACATGGTGGGCGAGCGTCGGGTGCAGTACGGTCACAGTGCGCTCACAGCAGGTCGAGCTCCACCTCGTCCGCCGACCTGGCCCGGTGCGCGCGGCGGGTCGCGTTGCGCTCGTCGTCGTTCAGGTCGGTGTCGAGGACGGTCAGCCGGTAGTGCCTGCGGGGGTCGAACTCCTCGTGCTCGGCCACCCGGTGCAGCACGTCCGCGACGAGCTTGCGCAGGAACGTCCGCGGGGCCGTACCCACCCCCAGGTGGCCCGCGACGGCGATGGCCAGTTCCTTGACGTAGCCGTCGTCGACGAGTGCCCTGATCCTGGCCTCGGCGGAGTTCCCCTCCGCGTAGAGGTCGCGTACGGCACAGCCGAGCCGGACCAGCTTGTCGGGGTCGAAACCGGTGAGCCGGATCTGTACCGCGCGGGCCGTGTCGAAGCGCGGATCGGTGTCGAAGTCGGTGGCGAGCCGCTGGGCGAGTGGCGTGAGCCGCTGCACCCCCTGCTGCCCGTCGTAGAACGCGGGGGTTCCGGTGATGACGAGATAGAGGCCGGGGAAGCGGCCCTTGTCGATCTCGTCGATGAGCTGCCTGAGCGTGTTGAGGCTCCGCTCCCGGATGTCGGCGCGCATCCGCTGCAACGTCTCGATCTCGTCGAGTACGACGAGCAGCCCGGGATGACCGCAGTCGCGCAGCACGGTCAGCAGGCCCTGAAGGAAGCCGAGCGCGTTCCCCGAGTCCAGATTCCCCTTGATGCCCGCGTGTCGGCGGACCGACGCCGCCACGTTCGGCTCCCCGCCCACCCACGCCAGCAGCCCGTCCGCGGTGGCCTGGTCTCCGTCGAGCCTGGCCCGGCGGTAGAAGCGCAGCGCGGTGGCGAAGGCCGGAGCGGTCTGAGCCGCCTTTTCCAGCCGGGACTCGATGAGTTCGTCGACCGCCGAGACCATCGCCCGCCGGTCGTCCTTGGCGACTCCCTTCGCGGCGCTCGCGTCGTCCTCCAGGGTGAGCAGCCAGGTGTCGACGATCTCCCGCAGCGCGCTCGGCGGGCTGCTCGCCGTGGAGAGCCCGCCGATCAGGGCACGGTAGACGGTCTCCAGCTTGTGCAGGGGCGTCTGCGTGTCCGAGATCTGGATCTCGCTGGTCGCCATCTTCATCCGCTTCGCCCGTTCGGCGAGCCAGCGCGCGAAGAAGGTCTTACCCGAGCCGTACTCGCCGCGGATCGCCTTGAAACCGGCGCCGCCCCCGGTCACGGCGGTGAGATCCTCGTCGAGGGCCTTCTCGAATCGCTCCATGCCGACCGCGAAGAGATCGAGGCCGTTCTGCGGTACGGTGCCGCGCCCCAGGGCGTCGATGATCTGCCGCCGTCTCGCCCGGCTGACCTTGCGTGTCATGACTCGACCTCCTCGTCCTCGTCGAGAAACTGTTCTTTCAGGAGTTCCGGGTTCAGGTCGACGGTCTGGTCGCCGTCCTTGAGCGTGAGGACGGCGTAGCCGTCGACGTTGAGCAGCCGCTTCACCACGGCCATCAGCAGCCGGGTCCTGTCTGCCGGCTCACCGATCAGCCTCGCCGCCTCCGTCACGGAGAGACGGCCGCCCCGCGCCTCCAGGCCGTCGAGCAGCAGGATCATCTTGTCGTCGGAGATGCCGCCGGGGGAGGCTCGCCGCTGGTCGGCGAACACCTCGGACGCGACGACCCGTCCGCCGAGCGTCCGCGAACGGGGTGGGGCGGCCGGTGCGCGGAGTGTCGGGGGAGGCTTCGGGACGGCCGGTTCGGCGGGTGCCGGGGCCACGGGAGTGCTTCCGCGCGGCACGGATGGTGTGACGAGGGACGGCGACCGCCGAGGCGGTGAGGGCGGCGCGGAGAGGGAGAGGGAGATCGGCACATATGCGCGAGGTTCCCTCGACGACGTTCTCGAAGAAGACGTATCCGTCGACGCGCGGTTGTCGGGTAGGGGCCGGATCGGCTGCGAGATCCGTTCGCTGCCCGGAAGGTGAATGTCCGCGCGCTCAGGAGGGGTGGCGACCTGCCGGACCGGGGGCCGCTTCAGCAGGATGCGCCTGCGGCCGCGAACCGCCTGAGCCCACTCCGCGGCGGTTGGGCGGAGCCCACGCGGTTCGGCTGCCTGGGCGAACAGTTCGGTGACCGCGGCGGCCACGTGCGGATCCAACCCGGACAGCAGCTCCATGTCCTGACCGGGGCGGACGTAGGCGTCGCGGGTGAGCAGACGGCCCATGAGCAGCGCGAGTTTGTAGCGATCGGTGTCCAGGTCGGGGCCGGTGGCGGGTTGGTGGGGATCGTCCCAGTCGGGGGTGTGCGCCTGCCGCAGGACGGGCTCACCGCCGTGACGGCGGAAACCATCGCAGTCGAGGACGAATATCCGGTACGGCGGGGCCGGTCGCCACAGCAGGTTGCGGAGCGAGATGTCGCCGAGCACGAACCCGTAGCCGTGTAGCAGGTCGACCAGTTGAGTGGCGAGAAGGGCGATGGTGACCCGGCCCGCGAGGTCCGGCTGGTGCAGGTCCTGCCACGACCAGTTGGGGGTGTAGAGCAGGTACTGCAACTCGACCAGCTTGGACTTGCCGCCGATGGTCCCGCGAAACTCGCCGGGAACCTCTCGCATGAGAAACCCGGTCACCCTCTCGCCGTGCAGGATCCGCGCCACCGGCCACGCGCAGTGGGCGAACAGCAACTGCCGTTCCCCGAGGGGGAGGGAGTGGCCGAAACTCACCAGGTCGGCGAGGGCGTGGCCGTTCACCGTCCCGGCCTGCGGCATGTACTCCTTGTAGACGAGCGAACCGGGGCCGTGCACCCGGGTGACCACCCCCTGGCCGCCCTCGCCCAGCGGCTCGGGGGCCAGCATCAGCAAGGCGCGCTGCCGGTCGTGGGGGTACGTGCCGGAGACCATCTCAGACTCTCCAGACGCAGATCGCCGTACGGTCGTCGTCATAGCTTTTGGCGCGGAAGCTGGACTGCCAGAAGAACTCCGGCAGCGAGGGCGGCTCCGCCTGGCTCCACCACGCCGAGAGCCGGTCACCGACCTCGTTGTTCCGTGCCAGCGGCGTGGCGATGCCGTCCGTGCAGAGCAGCAGCATGTCACCTGCTTCGAGATCGGCGACCGCGACCTCGACATGTCCGGTGCCGCCGGGAAGCGCGTGGGTGGCCGAGTCGGCGATCGTCTCCTCGCCGCTCTTCTTGCCGAAGCACTCCGACCAGATCCCCTTGTGCAGGAGGAACGCCGTGCTGTCACCGACCCGCATGAGGCGGGCGCGATGTGGTGAGGTGTCGGTGTCCTGGTCGACGACGGCGGCGAGGAACGTGGTACTCAGCGCGTCCGCCGGCACCTCGTGCTTCAGGGCCTGCCTGACGAGGGCATCGGCGATGCCCTCGATGAGATACTCCGCTGCCGTCTGGAGATCGCTGTACGCGTGGAAAACGTTGATGTTCCGGCAAGCGGATGTGCACGCCAGGGAGGCTCCTAGGTAAGACAGCTCCTGGCTGCCGAGCCCGTCGGCGACACAGGCCAGCAGTTGGGCCTCGCCGGTCTGCCACAGTCCCATCGCGTCCTGACGGGGGGTGCCGTAGTAGCGGTGCGCGTCCCCTCGGATGGAGGCGGCCCGTACGACCAGTCCGGGCAGCGTGGCGCCGTCCAGCTCGCTGTCCGGGCGTCCGGGGTGATCGGCATGGAGGGCCGGTAGTCCGCCCGGGTCCGAGCGCAGCATCGGCCGCCGGCCGATGACCGCGGGCTCCGGGATCGTCGGGACCGGTGCCGGCGGTTCGGGGGGTGCCGAGGCCGACAGCGGCGGTTCGGAGAGCGCTGGGACCGACGCGGTCGGCTCGGGTCGTGCGCTTCCGTGTGACTGCTCCACGTGGGGGTTCCTCTGAGGTCCGGTTGGGGGGGATCAGACAGGTTCGGCGGCGAGCACCGTGTAGCCCTTGGCCTGTTCGGGGAAGGCCATCAGCGCGCCGTTCGAGGAGCTGGCGGAGGCGACCGCCGACTGGACCACGGAGTTGAGCAGCTGTCTGGCGAATTCGCGGAGCGCCTGAGCGGGTGATAGGTCGCCGTCGGCGATGAAGGCCCTGAAGGTGGCCACCTGCCTCAGCGTCGCGGGCTGAACATCACCGAAACCGAAGGCCAGAATGGTCGGGCGAGCCCTGAAATCGGGGCTGATCAGCTTCTGGTGGGCGGCGTACCAGTCGTCCGTGGGCTGACCGTCGGTGAGGAAGAAGACGGTCGGACGAAACGGCGTGTGCCCGGCCTGCTTGAGATCCCTGATGTCCTGCTCGATCGTGGCGCGGAGCAGCGAGAAGGCGGCGCCGTAGTTGGTGGCGCCTCTGGGGGTCAGCTGCACGAGTGACTGGACCTCGTTGAGGTCCGCGAGGGGGAGCAGCACCTCGGCTCCCGCGCTGAATCCGATGATGCCGAGGCGGGTCTTGTCGGCGACCACCGGGTTGCTGGCGATCTCATGGTAGATGTTCGGGAGCTCCTGGTTGATGGCGTCCAGCGGCTCACCCTGCATCGAGTAGGACTCGTCACAGACCAGGTAGAAGGGCAGTACCTGCTCACCCATCAGGTGTTCCTCAGTTCTTGGGGGTAGGGGCGCAGCCGTCCGTCACGAAGTAGACCTCCATGGAGATCGACCCGCTGGGTGCGGAGAGGTCGTGGAAGTTACGGGTCGCCGCGGTACGGAAGATGTTCGGATAGGTCGTGCGCAGGGCCGTGTTGACCCGGGTGGCCAGTCGGACGCCCTCGCCGGCGACGCCGTTGGCGCCGAAGGTGAGGACCATGCCCGCGTGCCGACCGGCGAGGTGTTTCCTGTGCTTGAGGAGCTCCCTCCTCACCTTCGCGGCCAGCGCGTCGTCGTCGGCTCCGGGGTTCACCCGAAATGTGATCTTGGTCGGTTTGGCGCCGACACCACCGATGCGGGTCGCGCAGGCAGACGGCGTCGGTGAGGGGGTGGGGGTCGGGGTGCCCGCGCCTTCTCCGGCCACCGGTACGACGGGCCGCGGAGGCGGTGCCTGGGCACCCAGCATGATGATCGTGAGGCCGAGCAGCAGGTCGGCGAAGAGCCATCCGGCCAGCAGGATCGGCGTGAAGCTCCGGCGCCGGTCGGCCATCACCGGTCCTTCTGTGAGGAGCCGAAACCGAAACTGAACCCGGAGCCCGAGCCCGAGCCCGAGGTGGAGGTGGAGGGAAGGGCGGGCGGAGAGGTGGTGTCGCGGGCGGCGGAGGTCTCGACGGCCTCGGCCGCCCGGTCCACCGCGGACCGCAGCCGGGTGATCGCGCTGCCCAGCTCGGCGAAGTCGCCTCCTGAGATCTCCTTCACCCGGACGGGCAACTCGGCCAGGGCCGTGGAGATCACGGCCGGGAGCCGGTCGAGGGAGTCATGGGTCTGCTCCAGAAGGGTGATCGTCCGGCCCGAGGTGTCGGAGACCATCTCGATCCGGGAGGCGTGGGCGTGCGCGGTGCTGGACCAGTCTCCGAGGGCTTCGCGGATCTCCGCGCCGGTGTCTCCGAACGTCTGACGGAACTCCGCGGCGGTGAGGACGAGGGAGTCGGTGACCTGCCCGCCGATGAGGCCGACGGCCTTCTCCGTCGTCGCGCCGACCGAGTCGATCGAGAGGGTCGCGCGGTTGACCGCGCCTTCGATGCCCGCGGTGGCGGTGATGAGCTCGCCGACGCGGGAGTCGAGGTCGGCGACGGTGCCTTGAACCGATTTCATGGAGCGGGTGAGTCCGTCGTTGAAGGTCTCTTTCATGCTGCCGGTGGCGGTGACGAGTTCGCCGACGCGGGAGTCGAGGTCGGCGACGGTGCCCTGGACGGATTTCATGGAGCGGGTGAGTCCGTCGTTGAAGGTGTCCTTCATGGTCCCGGTGGCGGCGACGAGGTCGCCGACGGTGTTCTGGACGGACGTGGTCGATCGTTCCAGTTCCTCGACGAACGCGCGTCGCATGTCGAGGGTGGTCTGCGTGATGGTCGCGGCGAGCCGGTCTCCGACGTCGGCGACGGCCTGACCCGTGCTGGAGCCGACGGTCTTGATCGAGGCCGAGGCGTGTTCCACCGCCGCGCTCACGTCGTCGTAGGCGATGTTGACGGATTCCAGGTGGGTGCGGAGGGTCGCCATGGTCTCCCGCACGTCGGAGGCGCTTTCGGCGAGCAGTTCGGTGGCCTGACGGGCGGTCTGCGAGGTCTGGGAGAGCGCGCCGACCAGCTCGACCTGCGCCTTGCGTACGGTCTCACCGACAAGGTTGATCTCGGCCACGGTCTTGGTCAGCTCGGCCCCGAACCGGGCGGGGGAGGAGAGCCGTACCTGACCGAGCAGCAGGCTCGCTCTGGTCAGCGCCCTGCGGAGCCGGGCACGCAGGAGCGCCAGCTCGCGTTCGGAGGTGTTGTCCCTGCGCTCCTCCTTGTTGTGGGTGAGGTTCTCGTAGAGGGTCCAGGAGATGAGCAGGACAATCGCGGCGAGCGTGCACAGGGCGATGTTGTCGAATTTGAAGAACGCGTTCAGGCGGCCGTCGAAGCCCTGCTGCCACATCTCCAGAAAGGGCTGCTGGGCGGCCTCGGAGCCGTTGGCCTGGAGAACCTCGCCGTACGCCTCGGTGGCCTGCTTCAACCCCAGCCAGGTGATGAAGATCGGGGCGAAGATCAGAGAGGAACTCAGGAGGATCTTTATCCAGCGGGAGGTCTTCTTCCGTTTCGTCTCCGCCGGTTCTCGGGTCGGGACGATGCTGTCCTCGGGCGAGAACGCGGCGAACAGGTCGACCTCACACCAGCGTTCGGCCTTGTCGGAGTCGGTGATCGCATGTGCGAGGTCATTCAACTCGGTGTTACGGGCCGCCAGGCGGGGATCGGCGGCGAGTTCACGCAGCTCAGTGGCGAGCTCGTGTTTCCTCACGGACAACCACCACCCTTTCAATAATAAATTCGGACATTTATCTACAAAAATGACTTAATGTCTTTTGCGGGCATGCGTGTAACTATGCGGAGCACGTGACGCGTCTGTTAACGGACGCATCAGAAAGAACCGGGGTTTACCACCTCAATGGCCCGAGACGAGAACGAGACAAGGCCATCGGATCGCGTTGAACGTGCTCCAGAGCGCGGGTGATCCGTCGGACCTGACCAGGTCGGAGTCGACGCCGGGCACGCCCGCCCGCATGACCCGGTATCCGCCAGGTGCCCGGATCGAGGTCCGCGACGCGGAGTGGATCGTCCGCACCTGCGAGAGCAGAGGTGCGGGGCAGCGGATCGCCGCGGTCGGGGCGTCGGAGTTCGTCCACGACGAGGACGCGGCGTTCTTCACCGAGTTCGACACCGTCGAGCTGATGCGTCCCAAGGACACGATCCTGAAGCAGGACGAGACACCCAGGTTGGCCAAGAGCCGCCTCTTCCTTACCGAAGAGGTCACCGCCGCCTGGCGCGAGGCCGACAGCATCGGCGATCCCGTCCTGAGACAGCGCGTCGTCCAGGCGCTTCGCTGAGGTCTTTCAGGCCCGCGTTCGGTGTCCGGCTCTGTCGTTCTCGGCGTGTGCGTTCTATACGGGGATGACTCTGGGGAGGCGGGGGCCGGCGTACCAGTCGGCCTTGTGCTTGCGGAGCAGTGCCTCGCCGTCGTGTTCCCAGGAGAAACGCGGCTTCTTGAGCAGCTTGCGGAAGACCTCGCTCGCCTTGGCGGGGTCTTGCGCGGCGAGTCGTTGCAGTATGCGGGGGCTGACGTCGTCGCCGCGCAGGTATCCGCTGACCACCTCGCGATACCGGCCGCGGGCGATGAGCGCGGGGTCGGCGAAGACCTCCTGGAGCAGGTCGAAGTCCGGGTGGAAGCCGAGGCCGTCCTCCTCGTCGAAGAGGATCGCGACCATCCCCATCTGGGCGAAGCCGGGGTCGGGCAGGTCGGGCTCCGTCCACGGGCCGCCCTTGCTCCCGGCCCGCTCGTAGTCGTGCCGGTAGAAGGCGAGAACCTTGCCCTTCACCTCGTCTCCTGGCACGGCGATCAGGTCGCTTCCGTAGAGGTCGACGAAGGATTCGCGTTGGGCGGTCTGAATCTCGCGGGCCCGGGTGAGCTTGTCGGGGTTGCGGAAGACCAGCTCCGGATTCCTCAGCTGCAGGTCTCGTACGCCCGCGAGGGCGTCGGAGGCGTCCTCGGCGGGGAAGGCCGCCGATGGTCCGCTGATCATCCAGTCGTCACCCACGGGGACGATGCCGCCGATCATGACGACGCCCGGGGTGAGCTGTTCGACGCCCGCCGGGCCCATGTTGGAGCGGATCCGGTAGGTCAGCTCGTCGATGTGGTTGACGGCCACGAAACCGTCGTCGCCGTAGGGCTCCTTGATCTCGAAGGTGCCCTGGACGTAGTCCGTCCACGACAGCACGAGCGCTCGGTCCTCGCCGGTGAGTCGCTCGGCGAACAGCTCGACCACGGTCTGCCCGCCGTCGAGCCGCCTGGTGAAGATGAAGGAGTCCAGGGCTGCCGAGAAGGTCATCTCGTCGTCGATGACGCCGTCGGGAAAAGCCTCAAAAATCATGTCATCGATGGCCCGGTCGAACCGGGGAGACTGCGCGTACTCCACCAGTTCGCCCTTGAGATCCCCGGCCCGCTCCATCGCGTCCATGACGTCCCCCACAGTCCATCGGCGACTCCCCAAGATACCGGCGGAGTGGAGGACGCCAACGCCGAGTCGGGATCCGCCCTGACGATTGGCCGGGGGTTTACCGCACAGTGCCCACTGGCCGACTCGGTTCGTTCTGCTGGATCGAGGTCAGTCGTCCCACCACTTGCTTCCGCCGGGCCCGGTCTTGTTGCCGTTGGTCGCGCACTGGGTGATGCCGTCGACATTGACGCACACGCGCATCCACTTTCCCTTGTGGTAGGAGAAGTAGGTCCGGTCACGGTAGTACGGGCCGCACTGGGTCCAGCTCTGTCCCTGGTTCTCGGAGACGTCTATCCACACCTTGTCGCCCGACTTGTAGCCGGAGGCGATGTTGCCCTGGCTGTAGTCGAAAGCCGGTTCCGTGCGTAGCTGGAACACGCGGCCACGGAACGAGGTGAGGCCGTTGTTCTGCGAGGGGGTGTTCGCCCCCTTGTGGGTGATCAGGGGATCCACGGTGAAGGTGGTGTTGCCGCACGACACGGCGGCCTGGGCGGCCTGGACGCCGGCGAACGGCGCCACGGTCGCGGCCAGCAGCAAACTAGCGGCGATCGCCAGGCGACGGGATGTTTTCATCTCTTCCTTTTCCTCATGTATTTCCGGTGGCAAGGGAACCGATTCGGCGTGCTACCTGTCTGGTCGATTCCGTGGTTTTTCTTCGAGAACCGACACCTCGGTCGCGGTCGCCGAAGGCGATCTCGGCAAGGCCGGTTCGACGATCTCCGGCCTGCCCGGGAGGCGGTTACTCGAAGAAATGATCGAACACGGGTCAGGGGTACGGGAACCTGGAAGCTTCCAGGGTGACGAGAACATGTGGAGATCGGGCAGGTGGTGCGACCGCCGAGGACGTCCTGCTGTTCGTGAACGCGGCGATCACCTCCACCGGCCAGCGGGAGTTCCACTCGGGCGCGGAAGAGCAGAGCCTGTCGCTGGACTTCCTGCACGACTACCTGATGGGCAACTACCGCGACCTGTACGCGGCAACCCTCGCCCTGGACGTCAACGACCACAACGCCGTGCTGATCGCGAGAAACCTGCTGGCCACGGCGGGGGAGGCGGACCTGGAGCAGCGCCGGGCCGAGGGGCGCCTGATCGCCAGGCGGCTCGCCCTGCTGCCACCGCCCCGGGTGTACGGGCTGTTTCCGGCCCTGCGCCACGCCAGGGTGAACAACCGGCGCACCAGGGCGATCATGCGGGACTGGCTGGCCGCCCGCCCCGACCTCGCGTTCGACGCGGTGAAGTACCGGGGCGCCGTCAAGAGCGCGGTCCGTCACGCCCACCTGAGCCCTGACGGAGAGCTGGGGCCGTTCCTGTTCACGCCGCACCGGCAGGCCGCCTACACCACACCGATCCTGGAGACCTGGCGGCGGGCCCACTACGAGCAGGCGGCGCTGTACGAGCTTCCCTACACGGTCGCGGAGGGGTTCGCGGCGAAGCACCGCGTCGCCCGCGCCACCTTTCGGCGAGCGCATCCTCGACGGCCTCGAACGCGGACCCGGACGCCTCGTCATCGTCTCCGACGGATGGGACAACTCACCGCCGGGGCTCGCGGGAGAGGTGCTGCGGATCTGGCGCACCCGGCTCGACCCGGACCACACCTGCGCCGTCGTGCACCTCAACCCGGTGTACGATGGCTGGCGCCCACCGTCCCGACCGCCGGGATCCGTGACGCCGAGAACCTCGTCGCCCTGGTGGAGCCGGCAGGGCCCGCCCGGGTGCCGGTCGGCGAGGAGGTGTGCCCTCGCGCGATCACCCCGGCGGCGACGGTGTGGCACGGGCGTTAACGCCGCTGTTACCGATGGTCGGATACGACTTCGACCATGCGAATACTGGTGGCGGAGGACGAGCGGGACCTCGCCGATCTGGTGGCCATGGGGCTGCGGCGGCACGCGATGGCGGTCGACGTCGCATACGACGGCGAGGCCGCGATGGAGCGGCTCACCGTCAACGACTACGACGTGCTCGTGCTGGACCGGGACCTGCCCGGCATATCCGGCGACGTGATCTGCCGGGACCTGGTGCGGGCCGGGGTACGCACCCGCATCCTGATGCTGACCGCGGCCGCGTCGATACCCGAACGGGTCGCGGGCCTGGGGTTGGGCGCCGACGACTACCTGCCCAAACCCTTCGACTACACCGAGCTGGTGGCGCGGATACGCGCCCTGGGGCGGCGCAGCCAGGCGCCACTGCCACCGGTGCTGGAACGGCACGGGATCGTGCTGGACCCGCAGCGGATGCAGGTCTCCCGCGACGGCCGCTTCCTGAGACTGTCGTTGAAGGAGTACGCGGTGCTTGAGGTGCTGATGCGGGCGAACGGGACCGTGGTCAGCGCCGAGACGCTGCTGGAGTCGGCCTGGGACGAGCACACCGACCCGTTCACCACCGTGGTCCGCGTCATCATCAGCCGGTTGCGCACCAAGCTCGGAGACCCGCCGTGCATCCACACCGTGCCGGGCGCCGGGTACCTGCTGTGACCCGGCGTACGGCCCGGACGCTTTTCGGTACGGTACGGATGCGTCTGACCCTGCTGTACACCGGCCTGTTCCTGGTCACCTCGACGATCCTGCTCACCGTGGTGAACCTGCTGCTCAGCAACGCGTTGGAGAGCCGGGTCAGATCCATCAGGGAGGACTTTCCGCCCTTTGGAACACTCCCCCGGGGAGTGCCCGCGCCGAGGGCGCCCGACCTGCCCGACCTCCCGGAACGACCCGAGGTCGTCAACGTCATGGACACCCTGCCCGGCGCGGTGCTGCGCTACCAGTGGGCGGCGAGCGCGATCGTGATCGCCCTGCTCACCGTCGTCTCGGTGGCCGCGGGCTGGTGGCTGGCCGGACGGGTGCTGAGCCCGCTGCGGCACATCACCGCCACCGCGCGTCGTCTCTCCCTGTCCAACCTGCACGAACGGATCGGGCTCGCCGGTCCCCGCGACGAGCTCACCGACCTCGCGGAGACCTTCGACGCGATGCTGGAACGGCTGGAGCGGTCGGTCGACAGCCAGCGTCGCTTCATCGCCAACGCCGCCCACGAACTGCGGACCCCGCTCTCCGTCCAGCGGGCCGCGATCCAGATCGGGCTGGACGACCCGCTGCCGGACCGGCTGGTCCCGGTACGGGAGAAGCTGCTGACCGCGAACCGGCGGACCGAGCGGCTGATCGACTCGCTGCTCCTGCTCGCCCAGGCGGAACACGGCCCGGACGCCATGGAGCCGGTGGCCCTCGACTCGCTGGTCCGCCAGGCGATCGAGGAGACGACCGCCGACGCTGTCGACGGCATCGTCATCACGTCGGAGATCTGGCCGGTCGTCGTCGCTGGCGATCCGATCCTGCTCGGCAGGCTCCTGACCAACCTGCTGCAGAACGCGGTCCGCTACAACCGTCCCGGCGGGACCGTGCACGTCGGCCTCACCACGACCGGCGTGCTGACCGTACGCAACACCGGCCCAGAGGTGCCCGCCGAACGGATCGACGAGCTGTTCCAGCCGTTCCGCAGGCTGCACTCCCGGACCGGGAGCGCCGACGGCGCCGGCCTCGGCCTGTCCATCGTGGCCTCGATCGCCCAGGCCCACCACGCCACCGTCACCGCCCGGCCCAACCCCGGCGGCGGCCTTGAGCTGACCGTGAGCTTCCCCGCCCGCGGCGGCTGACGCGAGTCTCCTCGCCCACGGCGGCCAGTCGGGGGCCTTTTGCCGGTAACGGTTGGCCATGAGCCTCCTCCCTCGCGGCGGCCGACCGTGAACCTCATCGCCTGCGGCACCGAGAGGAGCCCGGCGGTCGCCGGGCTCCGTGAGCGGGGAGGGCCTACTTCAGCAGGCTGAGGGCCTTCGCGACGCCCGGGTCGCGTCCGGCGGACAGGTCCGCCGAGGTCATCGGGGCCTGGTGGTCGGGGGCGACGCCGATGGTGTTGACGACCTCCCGGTTCGCTCCGATCTCGTGCTTCTTGGGCAGGCCGAGGACGCTGCCGTCGTCGAGCAGGTAGGCGGCTCCGGGACCCGACACCGCGCCGGCGGTGCGGGTGCCGACCAGGGTGCCGAGTCGGAGATCCTTGACCGTGCTCGTGAAGGAGTCGCACGCAGAGGCACAGTTGCGGTCGGTGAGCGCGACGAGGGGCAGGCCCAGCAGCGGCACGGTGTCGTCGCTCCGGTTGGCGGTGCAGCGGCCGTGCACGTCACACCAGTAGCCGGTCACCTTGCCGTGCGTCCAGGCACCGAGCAGCCTGGAGACCTCCTGCGGGCTGCCGCCGCCGTTGCCGCGCAGGTCCAGCACGACTCCGCGCAGGGTCGCCCTCTCGCGCAGGGAGGCGATGGCCGCAAGAACCTGGTCCGCCGCGCCGCGGAAGAAACCCGGCAGCGCGACGTAGGCGACGGAGCCGGAGAGCAGCTTGGACTCGACCTTCGGCTCAGAGCCGGAGGAGGGGACGGGGGTCACCGAGACGTTCACGGTGCCGCCGGTGGAGGGACGGCGCAGGGTGAGCCGGATCGCCTTCCCCGCGGGGGGCCTGATGAGCCCGTCAAGGACTCCCTGGGAGAGCACCCCGTTGACGAAGAGCGGCACTCCCTCGGCCGAGACGAGTTCGTCGCCCGGCCGGATCCCCGCTTTGGCGGCCGGACCTTCCGGGCGTACGTCGGTGATGAAGAGCGGCGGGACGGCCGCCGGATCGATCACCCCGGGGGGACGGATGCCGGAGAGACGGGCGCCGAGCGAAACCCCGCCGGGGGTCGGGCGGTTCCAGCCCGCGTGGTTGTCGTCGAGGCTCTGCACCATGCCCCGCATCGTCGCCTCCGCGACCGCCTGCCGTACCTCGGGATCGGCGGGCAACGCGGCGACGACCCTCTGGTAGACGGCGCGGAACGCGGCCCAGTCGGCGTTCCTGTTGCCGATGAGCGCGGGCATCGTCGCGTTCGGCCGGTCGAGCCCGCGGCGCTGCAGCTCCTGGGTGAGCGCGGCGAACGCGGGCACCAGCAGCGCGCGGGGGGCCAGGACAGGGCCGCTGTAGTAGTTGGCGAAGACGCAGTGGTAGGCCTGCTCGATGGTGGTGACGGTGGTCGGCTTCAACGGCGGAGGCTCGGACGGCCCTGTTGGCCCGGGTTCGGACGGTCCTGATGGCGCGGGCGGCCCGGACGGCTTGGCGGACGGTTTGGATGGCTTGGGCAGCGCGGACGGCCCGGGTCCTGATGGCTCGGACGGTCCTGATGGGGACGCGCACGCCGGTGGCCGACCGCCGTACCCACGGTCGGCGCTCGCCCCGGTGGCCCCGGAACCGATGAGAGCGGCGAGCGTGATCGCGATGACGAACGATTTTCTGCTTCTCATGCCGCCGAGCATCGCGATCATGCTGTTGCCCGGAGGTGAACGCGAATGTTAACACCGCCGTAGCGCTCCCCCCCGGTAGGAGACACGGCTTTTGGGAACCGTCGCCGGTCGCGACCGGTCGTGTCGGCTCAGCCGAGAGGGTGGCCGATGGTGGCGTCGACGTGGTCGGGGATCGGGTCGTGCCGGTCGCCGACCGTTGGGGTACCGGTCGGTTCGAACATCAGGATCGAGGCGCCCCCGGCCGACGACGGCCGGTGCTCGACACCGCGAGGTACGACGAACACCGCCCCCTGCGGCAGCGTGACGAACCGTTCCCCCCGACCGGTGCCCGCGTCCCCCTCACCGATATCGGCCCCGCCCCCGAGCCCGGCTCCGATTGCGGTTTCGGCTCCGGCCTCGGCGACGGTGTCGCGCAGGGCGAACGTGATCCGCCGGGTGGCGCAGCAGTGGCAGCCCGCGCGGGCGCACGAGTCCTTCGAGATCGTCCGCCGTCGTCTCTTCGAGGAGCCCGACGCCCAGGCGAAGGCCGAGATCGCGGCCATCGCCAAGCAGTTCTGGAAGTTCTACAACGACCACAAGGGCGAGTTCCCGCGCGAGTGCTCCGAGGTCTCCTACGAGAAGCGGATCATCGCTGGACCAGTTCCAGCGCGCCCGGGGCGTGCTCCGGCTGATGAGCATCGTCATCCAGCAGCTCTGGCAGGCCCAGGATTCCGGACCGCTGATCATGCCGGGTTCGCTGCCGCTCCACCACCCGACCGTGGTCAGCGAACTGGCGCAGTATCTCCAGGACAACTGGAAGACCATCATCGAGACCGATGTCGACAGCGAGACGGCCACGCCGGTCCAGATCGACAAGGAGCGGACCGTCTTCGGCAAGCGGGCACTCACCCGCCGACTGGCCAGGACGCTCTTCTTCGGCTCCGCGCCGACGCTGACCAAGCAACACAAGGGCATCGAGCAGCAGAACATCCGGCTCGGCGTGGCCATCCCCGGCGATGTCGTCGGCAACTTCGGCTCCGCGCTGCAGGTGCTCAGCGACCGGGCCACCTTCCTCTACGTGGACAGTGCCCGCTACTGGTACGACACCCAGGCATCGGTCACCCGTACGGCCAAGGACTACGCCGAGCGGCTGCACAAGGAGGTCGTCTGGCAGCAGATCGTCACGCGGCTGCGGGCCAGGGAGCTCAGGTCTCGCGGCGACTTCTCCGCCGTGCACGTCACCGACGACAGCAACGACGTGCCGGACACTGGTGACGCGCGACTGGTCATCCTGCACCCAAGAGTCGTCCACGCCAAGAACGACGACAACTCCTCAGCACGGAACCTCGCCCAGAAGGTGCTCGACAAGCGGAGCAGCGCGCAGCGGATCAACCGCAACATGCTGGTCTTCCTGGCCGGCGACGCCAAGCGGATGGAGGAGCTGTCGGACGCGGTACGGGAGTATCTGGCCTGGAAGAACATCGCCGGGTGTAAGGACGAGCTGGATCTCACCGTCCAGCAGATCAAGCAGGTGGAGACCCGGCTGGCCAACGCCAACCAGGCCGTCGAGCTGCGGATCCGGGAGACCTACTACTGGGCGTTCGTCCCCGACCGGCAGCCCGGCGGCCACATCATCTGGCAGGAGGAGAAGGCCGACGGCGGCAAAGACCGGCTGGCCGAGCGGGTCAGCGTCAAACTGAAGCAGCGAGACGCACTTCGGACCGTCCAGGCCGCATCGGTGATCCGGGGAAACCTGGACCGGGAACTGGCCAGTGTCTGGGAGCGGGGCTACATCTCGGTCAAGGAGTTGTGGGACTACTACTGCCGTTACCCCTATCTCCCCAGGCTCCGTGACCGTGAGGTGCTGGACGGCGGGATCGCCGCCGGGCCTGACGAGCTGGACTGGGAGCGCACCGGCTTCGCCCTCGCCACCGGCTACGACGGCCAACGCTTCGAAGGGCTGGCCCTGCCGCCGAACAGCCGGTTCGGACAGATCACCGACAGCACACTCCCGGCCCGGCCCGACCTCGCCCTGGCTCAGCGCAATGCCGATGTCGAGGCCAAGGCGAAGGCCGATGCCGCAGCGGCCGGAGGGGGGCTGGTCGACGGAGGCTCCGGCGTCTCCGGCGCGGGCACCGGCCCGGACGGGGTGACGATCGTTGTTCCGCAGCCGGGAGGGAAGACCTCGCCACCGCCACCGCCCGGCCCCAAGAACGTCAGGTTCTTCGGAGCCGCCAAACTCGACCCGGAGTTCTACCAGAAGAGCTTCACCAAGATGGTCCAGGAGGTCATCCAGCACCTGGCCGCGGTGGAGGGGGCGGAGCTGGAACTCAGCATCGAGATCACCGCTCGCAGGCCGGAAGGCTTCCCCGAGGACAAGGCCCGCATCGTCTCGGAGAACGCCCGTGTCCTGCAGTTCGACCAGTTCGGCTTCGAGGACAGCTGAGCCGATTTTCGGATCGGGGCCGTCACTGTCCGGCGACGGCCCCGCCCTCGACTGCTGCCTTGCCCAAGGCCCTTTCCCAGGAAACGACCATCACGCCGGCATGTGATGTCCGCCGTCGTCTCCGGGAGGTACGCCGTTGTAAGAGACGGGCACTTTCCGGAGGTGACTTTTCAGTTCACGTCATCTGGGTTGAGCAATCCGAGGCGGAGTGCCGCGCGCTCGTAGACATCCATCTGAGCGCGAGGGCCGACAGCGAGTATCTGAATCACCGGAAGTGTTCCCGGTCGGTGGGCAGGTAGTTCGCGATAGACGATGCGCCAGCGGGCGAGCTTGGGGATCTCATCGAAATAGAGACGTCGGCATCCGGTGAGGTCGGGATCTGCCGTGCCGATGAGTTCTCTGCCGCGTTCGTCGCCGTAGATGAGGTTCTGGATCCGAAGAATCGCGATCTTGCGGAGGCGATGCGTCGGGAGGTTCTTGAGATCGTCGTGGACCTCTGGCCTTAGCCGAGCGTCGAATATCTTTTCACGGGGAGACGCCTTCCGAAGAGTAGTGGATTGACTACTCTTCGGAGTTGATATCGCAACATCGGGTTACGCGGCCGACTCGTGCCCGTTTGACGGCTTGGGTTGGGGCTCGTCGAGCTCTATGCCGAGGGAGTCGGCGACCTCCTCCAGCGTCAGATCGGGATCGGTCGTCGAATTGGCGAGTCGTTCCTTGATGAGGGGGGCGAGCTGGATCTCGTCAATGAGATCGGCGAGCTTCTCGTAGAGCTCGAAGCTGATGAGGACGGCCTCGGGCTTGTAGTAGCGGCCGATGACGACCGGCTCGGCGTGGACTCCCTGCCTTCCGATGCGGGCGACGGTCTCGCTCAGCTGGGCACGAGCGGTGGAGATCGGCTCAACGCGCACGAACTTCGTCATGCCGCGAGCCTAGCCCTGCAGGCTCCTTGTTGTACGAATATTCGGACAACAAGTTGTACAAGTATTTGTGCAACAAGGTGCGCCTGTAGTCGTGGCATGTCACCGCGATGGTGACCGCAGAACGTGGCCTGAGCGTCGGGCACTACTCCCGCACGTGCTCCTGCCCTCCCCGCTTTCCCCGGCGCTGATGCTGCTCTTGCGCCGGTGTGCTTGGGAGAGGTCAGCTTTCCGCGTCCTGTGTCCTCGGTGAGCGGGGGTTAGGGGAGGGCGTCGAGTTTGCCGTTCTTGATGTTTCCGATGAAGGCGTTCCACTCGGTGCGGCTGAAGATGAGGGTGCCGCCGTCGCGGTCTTTGGTGTCGCGGACGGCGACGTCGTTGCCGACGAAGGCCATCTCGACACAGCTCGGGCCGCTGCCGCTGAGGCTGCTCTTGCGCCAGCGCGCACCGGACAGATCTGGCTTCTGCATAGCTTGCTTCCTTCCTCTATCGATCTTCGCGTAGAGATGTGAGGAGTGCTGCCGTATCTGTGGGGCTGAGTGCTATCGCGCGAAGATGCTCACAGATGTGGTTGTACTGCCGGATATCTGCCTCTTTTTCAAAGAACAGATCGCCAGCCATGCTGTCAATGTGAATTACGTCGGAGCCCTCCGCGTCGAACTTCAGGACGATGAAGCTGCCGGGCATTCCCGGATGGGCTCCGGCGGAGAACGGGATGACCTGGACGGTGATATGCGGGCGCTGGGCTTGCTGGAGAAGGTGTGTGAGCTGGGCGCGCATGATGGCGTCACTGCCGACGGTTCGGTGGAGGGCGGCCTGGTCGATGATCGCCCAAAGTCGCAGGGGTGCCTCGTGCTCAAGAAGGGCCTGGCGCTGCATTCTGGCGGTGACGAAGCTGTCCACCTCTGCTTCGGTGGCGGTTGGTAGTACGCCTTGGATCACTGCCTGCGCGTAGTCCTCGGTCTGCAGCAGGCCGGGAACGAACAGTGACTCGTAGTTGATGGCCTGCTTGGCCTCGGCCTCCAAGCCGATGTAGGCGCTGTACTTGTCGGGGAGGTTTGCTTCGAGGCCGTGTAGCCATCCGCGCTGCTTGGCCTCCTTCTGCAGTGCCACCAGGTCGGTGCGCTGGCTGCCGGTGACACCGTAAGCGTCGAGCAGGGCGTTGAGTGTCCGAAGCTGCGGCTTGGTCTTGGCCGTTTCGATCCGGTGGAGCGTAGCGAGGTTGACGTCGGTCTTCTCGGTCACCTCGGCCTGGGAAAGTCCGGCCTCCTGGCGAAGGCGGCGTAGCTCGGCTGCCAGGCGCCGTAGACGTACCGTCGGCGGTTGACGCTTGGTGCGTGGCAGGGGTGTAACCGCTCCCAACTCATCTTTCTCCTGCATCTTTGGCACCTTTCTGGACTATGCGGGCAGTGTAAGAACCTGCATTGCATTTACTTATGGTGATGGTGCATGCTCTCTCCGTAAGCATTCCAGCTGGGCTACCCGCTGGAAGGCGAAACGCATGATTTCCCCAGACGGCCGGGCGGACGATCTTCCCTCCCGAGATGGCCCACCCCGTACCGGGTGTCCGTCCGGCCTCAGCGGTACGACCGGCGACACATCTGCGACGCTCCCCGGCCGTACTTCCCGTAGGACCGGCACCGTGCCCCCGTCCCCCGTGGGGTGAGCGGCGTCCCCCGTCTGCGAACGGTGCCGGTCCTATGCCCGATGTACTGACCTGGAGCGGGTGAAATGACCGGTGTAACCACCACGGAGCACTATCTGGAACTCTCCGTCTTCCCGACCTCGCCCTACTACGCCCGCGTGCACGTCCAGCGGGTGTTGGAGGGCTGGCGGCGAGACGACCTGATCGAGACGGCTCAGCTCGTCATCTCCGAGCTGGTCTCCAACGCGGTCAGGGCGCACACCTCGTGCCCCGCCGACGTGGAGGCGACCCACCTCGGCTCTGACCGCATCTGGATGGACCTCTACCTGGTCGGCGAGACGGTGGTGCTCCGCGTCTGGGACGCCGCCCGCACCCCGCCCGTACTGCGCGACCCCGGCCCCGACGACGAGAGCGGCCGAGGTCTCCACCTCGTCGACCTCCTCGCCACCAGCTGGGGCTACTACCGCCCCACCCCCGGCGGCAAGATCGTCTGGTGCACCCTGACAGCCCCACCGCCACCTCCCGAGGAGCAGGCAGGCGCCGCCCACCCGCACCGATGAGAAGGGACAGTCTTGGAAGCCTTCGAACGTGCCCGGTTGGACGCCTACTTCGCCAAGATCGCGGCTCGGTTCGTTCCCGACGAGCGGATCACGTCCTTCCTGGTCACCCACCTTCTGCCGGAACGGCCCTGCTTCGTCCGTGCGGTCGCGGCGATGAGCCGCCTGCGGGCGGTGCTGCCCAAGCCCAAGTCGATCGACTCCGCCGCGCGGCGTGAGGCCGAGCAGGCCGTCCCGGTCGACGCGCTCTCCCGCGAGTTGTTCGCCGACCCCGGCACGGCCCTGGACTACTTCGAGTCCCGGGCCGCCACCGAGCCGGTCGCGCTGCTGGACGTCGGTGGCTACTTCGCCCCGACCCTGGCCGAGGTGCACGGACGCTTCTCCGGCCGGCTGCTCGGGGTGATCGAGGACACCGAGAACGGCCACCGCCGCTACCGGGATCTCGACCTGCTGCCCTGTCCGGTGATCTCGGTCGCCCGGTCGCCGTTGAAGGATCCCGAGGACTTCCTCGTCGGTCAGTCCGTGGTCTTCTCCACCGAGGCGGTGATGCGTGGCCGGGGCGACATCCTGCACGGTCGTCCGGCCCTGGTGATCGGTTTCGGCAAGCTCGGCAGCTCGATCGCCCGGCTGCTGCACGCCAAGGGGGTCCAGGTCACCGTCTTCGACATCGACCCCGTTCGCCGTACCCAGGCGCTGTCCCAGGGGTTCGCCGTCGCCCGCGACCGTCACAGCGCCCTGACCGGCGCGGGACTCGTGCTCTGCGCGACCGGTGCCCTCTCCCTGCGCGGCGAGGACTTCTCTCACCTGCGCAACGGCGCCTACGTCGCCACCGTCACCAGCAGCGAGGACGAGTTGGAACTCAGCGGACTGCCGGACGTCTACACCCGCACAATGGTCGGTGACCACATCACCCGCTATCAGACGACCGGCCACTACTTCTATCTGGCGAACGGCGGAAACGCCGTCAACTTTTTGCACGGCGCCAGCGTTGGGCCGTTCATCTTCCTGGTCCAGGCCGAGATACTCGCCGGGATCGGGATGCTCTCCCGTGGGGACCTCGCACCCGGTATGCATGAGGTCTCCGCGGCCGACCGTGCCGCTGTCGCGGCGATCTGGCTCTCTTACTTCAACAGGTGATCGACTTGGCCATCACGGCAGACCACATCCGTACCGTCATCGGCGACTACCTCGACGCGTGCCCCGAGGAGAAGCAGAGCCTCGCCCCGGCTTTGGAACTGCTCGACGACGGCGCGGACCTCACGACCCGCGACGAGTTTCGAGGCCACGCGACCGCCGGTGCGATCCTCGCCGACCCCGACGGGCGGATCCTGCACATCCGCCACCTCGCCCTGGACCGGTGGCTGCTGCCCGGCGGTCACCTGGAGGACTCCGATGCCACCCTCCTGGACGCGGCCCTGCGCGAACTCGCCGAGGAGACAGGCATCCCCGCCGCCGCCGTCACCCCAGCCGGTGACCGTCCCCTCCACATCGACATCCACCCCATCCCCGCCAACCCGGCCAAGGGAGAGCCGGAGCACCGGCACATCGACTTCCGCTTCCTCTTCCACACCACCAGCGCGATCGGCCCGCTCCAGACCGAAGAGATCACCGCCGCCGCCTGGCGCAGGGCCGACAGCATCGGCGACCCCATCCTGAGACAGCGCGTCACCCAGGCACTGCGCTGAGACTCTCCGGCCGAGTTTGGTGAGTACTCTTCGCTTTCGTTAAGGGACGCGCACATTAGTCCGTAAAGCATCGACGGTGTCGACCGAATCGTTCAAGGAGCTCATTCGAACCCGGTAGTGCAGGTCGCAGGCTCGTTGCGAGCACCGGGCTTGGTTTCTGAATCTTGTTAAAGCAACCTTCGCTCTTCAATCTCGCAAGGCGAGACAAAACTCCTTCTCTATACGATAGTTTACAAAAAATGTCAATAGTTGTGTAGCGCGCCTGTCATAATTCATGATCAACGAAGAGGGGTCGCGAAGAGAGACGGAAAGGAGAGCCTTCCCATCGGTCTTCATCAGAAAGGAAAAAATGATTATCCGTAAATGGCGAATTGTTGTCATCGCCTCACTCTCGGCCATCTTAACCGCGATAGCTGCAACCGTGTCTCCGGTGTCACTTATGGCTAACACGTGGCCATTCGACGGCATGTATCCAGACAAGAGCACGCACAGCTGGTGCTATCACAGCTCGGCAGGATCGACGCTGAGGAGTTATATCCCAGGAGCGATGAACTACCTATACAACTCCACCACCATCCCCGGAATTCCTCAGCACGCTACATGTGATACGCAGAATTCAAACCAGGACGGCGACCCGGCAACCGACGTTGTATGGAGACAAGGGAACCTGAACGGACAGTTCGGTACCGCACCCTGTTTCGTGGAGACGGCATCTAATAGCACTCACTGTGATCAAAGACAGATCACCATAGGCGTCAACAACATCGAAAATTCCGATTATCCACACCAGCAATATATTAAGACAGTATGCCACGAACTAGGACACACGGCAGGCTTTGATCATTATGCTGGCTTCGCCAATCCCCCCGCCATTCCCCCAGGGGGCGTACTGGACTGCATGGTGAGCGGAGACGTCAAATACGCTAGCAATCCTACTGGTTCATGGATATGGCAATATAATAGCCACCACCTTAGTCACGCGAACTCTTGGTGGCCCTAAAACGGAAAGGAGTCCGTCGATGAAGCGGCCTATTGCTGCTCTGGCTCTCGTTTCGGCTCTTGCCCTAAGCGGGTGTACAGGCGATGAGACCTTCGGCAACCCCGCTACAGGCCAGATCACGCGGGGGAATTACAAAGCACTTGACGTCTCGATTCTCCGGGTCGCGGAATCGGACTTTCAGCCCCTGTCCTCACCGGAGGCACTGGCAAAAGTCCAGCCGATCGTCGCCGCAGGCGTGGTCGACGGCTGGCAGGAAGGTCCAGCTCTGGCCACCTATCCCAATGGGCCACTCGAACATCGTGTCGTTCTCAGGATCAAGGTCACCCACCCCTTGAAAGGTATTGATACGGAGGGGGCAAACAGTAATTCAATGATCTATGTGGATTTGTTTCGGGGCGCCGTGGTTCGAGACGACTCCAAGAAGCCCGAGGAGTGGCTACCCAAAAGATCTTTGGAGGACTTCGAAAGTTCCATCCCCACCGGCACCAAGGCCATGGTTTTCGCAGCAAATCACCTTCCTTACGAAGGTTCTGTTATAAAGCCTGGAGTCACACTCTCCGATGAGGCCGTGCTCACCAGCCCACCGCCTCAGGGGCTCGTGTTCGAAGATCAGACGCTTGTCCAGCAGAAAAGTTCAGACGGCCGGGCCCTCGTGGGCGGAATCGAACCGCTAGACGTCGCGGGCACCGGCTCAGGATGGGCAGAGCCTAAAAACATGGACGACCTGATCTCGCGACTCAAAAGCAATGGTTTTTCCGATTGAACTAAACGCGCCACAGCTTACCCGCCAAGCCGGACAGGCAAACAGCCACTCTCTGTCAATCCTGACCTAACAGGCCGCGATGGAGATCGACAATCTCGATCTCCATGGCGGCTTCGGTGATCCCGTCCGGGTCGGTCCGATCAAAAGATTCCCGGGCGCTTGTTCCGGACAATCCCGAATGCCGTGATCGCCGGACATATACGCGCGCCGTACGTCCCGCTCGGGAACGAGCGGATCGACCGGCGGCACGCGCACTCGATCGCCCTTTCGGCGTTCTTCCGGCACGCGAAGAAGGTCGGTGGCGAGACGTGGGCGACGGCGGGTGAGTTCTTCCTGCCGGAGAACGGCGGAGTGGCCGCTTCACGGCTCCGGTCCTTCCTCTCGCCGGTTCCCCGAGACGTCATGGAGTCGCTGCTGCGGGTGCTCCCGCCGGAGGTACAGCGGGAGATCGGCGTCAACACCGGCGCCTGGGTCGACGTGCTGGCCGACCTGCTGGAGGAGATCAGGTCCCAACTCGCCCTCGATGTCGAGATCTTCGAGGAACGTCGCGTCGCGGCCTTCGAAGCGCGTCAGGACCACCTCGTCAGCCGGTACGCCAGAACCATCAACACCCTGACCAAGCGCAACCTGCTCGGTTACCTCGCCAACCGGAACGTGCTCCCCAAGTATGGTTTCCCGGTCGACACGGTCGAACTGCGCACCTCGTACTCCGGGGAGGCGGTGGGCGCCAAGCTGGAGCTCACCCGGGACCTGTCCGCGGCGATCTACGAGTACGCGCCGGGCTCCGAGGTCGTGGCCGGAGGGCTGCTCTGGCGATCCGGCGGCGTCTACCGGCTGCCGGACCGTGAGCTCGTCGGCAAGCACTACCTCATCTGCCAGCACTGCCAGCACTACCGGGAGGGGGACGAACAACTCGACCCGATCTGCCCCTCCTGCTCGACGGTGGCGCGGAACACGCCGAGGCAGTACTACGTGCCGGAGTTCGGCTTCGTCGCGGAGTCCAAGCCGTCGAAGACCACCACCACGCCGCCCAAGCGGAGCTGGAACGGCGCGACCCACGTTCTCTCCCTGGCGGCCGAGGTGGAGGAGATCGTATGGCGAGCCTCCACCGGCGGGACGATCCTCGGCCGGGCGGGTAGACGAGGACGGCTGATCGCGCTCTCGGAGGGACCGACCGGAGCCGGCTACCTGATCTGCGACTGGTGCGGCACCGGGATGCCGTTGACATCAAAAAAGGTGAAGTCCCACCCGCACCTGCTGCGTGGCATGGACTGCACCGGAACACTCCGGCGGCGCTCGCTGGCCCACCCGTACGAGACCGACATCCTGGCGCTGGACTTCGACCATCTCGTCGTACTGCTCACCACCAACACGGCGAGTTGGCACTCGCTGCTCTACGCGCTGCTGGAAGGGGCGGCGGAGGAACTCGAACTGAGCCGCGACGACATCGGCGGCACGCTGTACGCGTGGCCGGGCAACCGGATCGGACTCGTCCTGTTCGACGCGGTGCCCGGGGGAGCGGGCAGTGTGCTCCGTATCGCCCGGGCTCTGGACGGAGTCGTGAAGGCGGCGCACGCCAGGGTGTCCGACTGCGACTGCGGAGAGGAGACCTCCTGCTACGGCTGCCTGCGGAGTTTCCGCAACCAAGCCCACCACGAGGACCTCAGCCGCGCGGCGGCCCTCGGTGTACTGGACCCACTGACAGTGGCCGGCCTGGAGGCGGAGCGGTACTGACCCGGGAGGACGTTTGATGCTCGGGGGTCAGGCGCCGTGCCGGGTGGGATGGGCGCATGGTCACATCTGCAGACGTGACCACGCGGCTCGTACCCAGGCGCTGTCTCAGGGGGTTCGCCGTCGCCTGCTACCGTCACAGTGCCGTCGGGCCGCACTGTTGGTATGGAGAGAAAACTGTGACTCTGCGCGCTTTTCAGGTCCCGAGCAGCCCTCGCATGAACTCCTGGGTCCGCGCGTCCGTGGAATAGACGCAGGTGCCGATCATGCCGCGGGTGAGCAGGACCTTGTAGGTATTGCGGATCAGCCGGTCGGCCTGCTCGTCGGTGGTTCCTCGGGTGAGGGCGGGGTCCTTACTGGCCGTTCGGACGGTGACGAGCCTGCCGTCGCGGTAGACCAGGTCGGGGCCGATGATCACGCCGTTCCAGTCGTACTCGAAGCCCTGGGCGGTGTAGACGCAGCCGACCTGCTCGAAGCCACCGTCCTGGGTCGCCCACAGCGCGCTCGCGGGCGCGTCACCCACGCCCCGGTCGCCCTTGACGTTCCACGGGCGGGACCAGCCGTCGAGCCGGACGTCGGGGACGAGGGTGCCGTCCGGGTGAGGGTCGCTCCACGGCCAGCAGAACCCGGCCGTCATCCGGGCCGAGTAGCCCTTGTCCAGCTTCGAGCGCAGCAGGGCTTCGAGCTCCTGCGGCGACTCGGCCGCCGAGACCGAGAAGTGGTCGTCGCCGGGCCACGGCGCGGGGCTGTCCTCCCGCAGGCCGAGCAGCCGCAGCACCCACTCCTCGTACGCACGGCTGCCACCGCAGCGGAACTGCTCGTCGAGGGAGACCTCGTGAACCCGGAACCCGCGAGTCTCCGCATGGTCCCTGATCTCGGCCACGGTGCCCATCTCACCGGGCCGTACGACCTGGTGCTCGTCCAGCAGGAAGACGGGGACCCTCGCGGCGTCGATCAGCTCGTCGACCTGCCTGCGGTCGCTGCGCAGGTGGGCCCGGGTATAGCGGTTCTGCGACGTCTCCCGGATCCGATGCGCCTCGTCACAGATGAGGACGTCGAGACCGTTGCGCTCGGCCTGCATGAAGCTGTTGAAGTACTTGAAGAGGTTCTTCACCTTCGAGGAACCCTTGCCCGGCACCCGGCGCAGCGTCTCGGTGAACGAGCGGGACCCGGTGGCGTGCATGACCGTGCGGCCCTGCCGCGACAGCTCGCCCAGCAGGGACAGCGCGATGACGCTCTTGCCGCTGCCGGGGCCGCCGGTGATGACGACGACCTCCTTCGAGTCCGCCCCGCGCGCCCTGCCGACGGAGTTCAGCACGATCTCGTACGCCAGTCGCTGCTCGGCGAGGAGGGTGAACTGCTCGCGGTCCCTGATCTCTTGGGCGGCGAGTTTGAGGAGCTGCTTGGAAGGGCGGACGGCACTGGCGAGAAACCGGTCGGCCGCTTCCGCACCCGCTTCGGGGGAGAACACCTCGCGGAGGTAGCCGAGGAAGGCTCCGCGGCGGCTCTTGGTGAACATGCGGGTCTGCTCGTCGAGCACGCCGGCGTAGAGATCCTGGACGTCCGGGTCGGCCGCGTTGTGCAGGTAGGCCACACCTCTGAGCACGTTTTCCCCGCCTGCCAGGGCCGCGACGAAGTCGGTGATGTATTCGCAGTAGCCCTGAACCTGCAGCACGGGGTGCAGCTTGGGGCCGCCGGGGGCGCCTTCGACGAGCAGGAGCTTGGGATCGTCGTCCAGCAGCTCGGCCTGGCTCCACTGTTTCAGCTCCACCACCAGATAGGCGTCACCGCCCGTACGGCGGTCGACGCCCGCGAGGACCACGTCGGCGCGCTGGCTGGTCAGCGGCAGCTGGTATTCGACCAGCATCTCGACACCCCCGAGCCCGGCGTCGACAAGGTCGCGGGCGAGGACGGGAAGGCTCCGATCCCAGGACCTGCGCTCGGCGGGAGAGGGGTTGATGCGCGCGGTTCTTCTGAGGTGCTCGGCGACAACCTCGCTCAACCGTCGTTCGGGAACCGAACCGTCGGTCGCCAGCATGGCCAGACTTTCGGCGGAATGCCGAAATGCCGTCACGGACCTACCCCCAGGCAGCACGAGAGACTCGTGCGGTGTGGGGGCGTATCCGCGATCAGATGATGAGCGGAAGCCCGTCGGGCCGCATCACTACGTCAGGCACATTACAGCGATCATCCGACAAAATCAGGCGAGCGGCGGGGCCTTCCTGGACGACCCCCGGTAGGTTTCCACGTCATAGCGTCTCTCGCCCTGGTCGAGCTTGGTGTGGGCGGCCTCGACGAGATCGACGTTCAGCACATCGGCGATCCGGACCAGATAGATCATGACGTCGGCGAGCTCGGAGCGCAGGCGCCCGGCGGCCTCCGGGTCCTCCATGCTCCGCGCGGACTCCTCGGGAGTGAGCCACTGCAACTCCGCGAGGAGTTCACCGGTCTCTCCCGCCAGGGCCATGGCCAGGTTCTTCGGGGTGTGGAACTGCTCCCAATCCCTGTCGTGCGCGAACCGCCGCAATCTGTCGGCCAGCTCCTCAAGCTCCGTCATGACAGCACGCTACAAGCCACGGAAACCATGGTCCGCGACAACCGCGACCTACTGGTCTTCCTGGTCGACGCCAAGATGTCGATGCCGTTCGGGAGTATCCGGCCTGGAAGAACATCGCAGGGCGTAAGAACGAGCCGGGCCGGGGATCGCACCGCCCTCGCAGCGGGTTATGACGGACAGTGTTTCGAAGGGCCGGTCACACCACCGGAGGGCTGGTTGGGGCAGCGGCCAGACCCGCGCGGAGGCGAGCGACATGGAGGGCATCGATATCCGGGCTCGGAGGGGGCTGCTGAATCAGCGCGAGGCCGTCCGCTTCCTCGACGCCCGGCAGCGGACCTTCGGCAATACTTTGCTCTTGCGCTAAGTGTTCCTGCGAGTGATACTTAGCCGCATGGCACAGTATTCGGCCGAGCTCGACGGCGTGTTCGTCGCCCTCGCCGACCCGACGCGGCGCGGCGTCATCCGGCGCCTCGGCCGCGGTCCGACGAGCGTGGGCGACCTCGCCCGCGAGTTCCCGATGACCCTTCCCTCCTTCATGAAGCACGTGCGGACGCTGGAGGCGAACGGCCTGATCCGCACGGTCAAACTCGGCCGGGTGCGCACCTGCGTGCTCAACCGCGACCGTCTCGCCCTCGTCGACGGCTGGCTCGCGGAGCAGCGCCGGATCTGGGAAGAGCGCACCGACCGGCTCGAACACCTCGTCACCGATCCGAAGGAAGAACAACCATGAACCCCGATCTCGACCTGACCCTGCAGCGGGTCATCCGCGCCCCCCGCGCCGCCGTATGGAGCGCGTGGACCGATCCGTCCCGCTTTGAGAAGTGGTGGCTTCCGGCGCCGACCGTGTGCCGCGTCGACCGCCTCGATGTCCGGTCCGGCGGCGCGCTCGTGACGCGAATGAGCGACGATGGGGTGGTCTTCGTCCCGCACCTCGACGCGAGCTTCCTCGTCGTCGACGAGCTTGAGCGGATCGTGTACACGAACGCGATCGACAGCGCCTGGCGCCCCGCGAATCCCGCTCCGGTGCCGATGACGGCCGAGGTCACGCTGAGCGATCATCCGGACGGCACGGACTACCGGATGACCGTTCGGCACGGTGATCCGGCCGCCCGCGCCCGCCACGAGGAACTCGGCTTCTTCGAAGGCGTGGGTTCGGTCATCAAGCAGCTCGCCGTGGTCGCGGAGAGCCAGGCCGTACGGTGAAAATCGCTCTCGCCCAGTTCGTCACCCTCGACGGGGTCAGCCAGGGGCCCGGCTCGCCGACCGAGGACACGAGCGACGCCTTCACCCGTGGCGGCTGGCTCGTGCCCCACCTGGACGAACTCTTCGTCCGGCGTACCTCCGACTGGCTGGACCTCGCCGACGGCCTGTTGCTCGGGCGGCGAACCTACGAGGCGTTCGCCCGGGACTGGCCGCAGATCACCGACCCGGACGACCCGTACACCGCGCGGATGAACTCACTGCCGAAATACGTGGTGACCAACACCCTCACCGAAGGGAGCTGGCATCCGACGACCGTGCTTCGCGGCGACCCGATCCAGACCGTCGGGGAACTCAAGGCGCGGCCAGGACGGGAGCTCCAGATCCACGGGAGTGCGCGACTCGGCAACGCCCTGCTGGCGGCGGGCCTCGTCGACACGCTCCGGCTCGTCGTCGCCCCGGCCGTGACCGGTTCCGGGCGGCGGCTGTTCGACCATCCGAGCGGACCCGTCGGCCTCCGGCTCGTCCGCCACGAGGCGACGGCGAAAGGCCTGCTGCTACTCCAGTACGAGGCTGTCGGCGCTGCCCCGGTAGCGGAATACGAGGGTGTCACTGCCTTTGTTTAGTGCGGTGACCAGGACCAGATGCGTTCACCGGGTTTGATCACGCCGCATCCCTCCGTGCCAGCCTCAAGCGGGTGAAGTTCCTAGCATGGCACGAGTAGGTCGAGACGTGGTGTAACAGGCGGCGAGGTCGAAGCCCAGCGCCAAAAGTCCTTAAGGGACTGGGGTGCGTGGTCCGCGCCGAGGACGGATTTCCTGCCGACCTTCGACTGCGAAGCCGTCTGCCGTCGGACGTGATGGTCGATCCGCATCGGGCGTTCGGGCAGCCGATCTTCGCGGAGACGCGTACGAGGGTGTCCGAGGTGGCGGCCATGACGAAGGTCGGCGAGGAGCCGGAGGTGATCGCCGATGAGCTCGGAGTCACCCTCGACGACGTCAGAACCGCCACCGCTCACGGCTTCAGTTTGAGCTTCTTCTTCGACGTTCCCGGGAACACGACGACCAGGTGCTGCTCTTCTCCCGCATCATCGACCCGCACGTAGACGCGGAGCCGGTAGCGGCCCTTCCCCGCGATCGCCAGGTTCGGCATCGGGGCACCCGCGCCCACCTCTCCGTGCTCGCCCATCTCCGGCGCGGTGAGCCGGCCGCCGCGGCTGACGATCGGCACCTCGTTGACCTGATCCCACTCGGCCGTCCGCTTCAGTGGGCGGTGAAGCCGCCCGTCGCGGTGCGGCAGAAATCACGGAAGCGGGTCAGCCACGCGACCGTCGCGGAATAGTTGCGTCCGAGGTCGTCGCGGTAGAACTCGTAGGTGTCGGGTTCCGTGATGATCGATCCTTCCAGGAGGACTCGGCCTTCGGCGGGAGCGGTCGCCAGGTAGGTGTCCAAGAACGTGGCGATTCGCTGGGCCTGCTCGCCGGTCAGTTCCACGGCGACGTTGTAACCCAGCATTTGGGTCGTGTCGGCGTCGAGGAGGCCGGATCTCTCCAAGAGTTCCAGAGTCGGTCGCCAGTTCCACGCGTTGACGTCGAGCGACTCCCCGTCCGGAGTTTCGAGCGTCCAGGACATCGGCCCATCCTATCCAGACGTCAGGTGGAGGTACGAGACGGCGAGGAGGAGGCCGAAGCCACCCATGTTCGGGCCGCACGTGCCCGGAGCCCTGGGCTTTCGCATGATACGCAAGGCGTGGCTCGGCTCTGTTGCGGGCCAACACGGTACGGCGCAAGCGGGCCGTGCTCCATCACATGATGGAACACGCGGCGGAACTCAAGAAGCTGTCCGCCAACCCGCTGCACGCGGTGAAGTGGAAGCCTCCGAAAGTCACCGGGACCGTACCCTCGAACGGCGGTCAACCCGAGATCAGGTGCGAGGGCTGCTCGATGCCGTGAAGCACGTAGGCGAAACGCAGACCGCTCACGAGATCCGGCGGCGGTCTCCAGACGGCGTCATCTGCGACCCCGAACATGTCGGCTTCGGTCTGCCTCGGATGATGCACCTGCACCAAAGCTTCCAAGACCCGCCAGCCTGACGGCAAGGTGTGTACGAGGTGCTGGACACGGCCCTCACCAAGCGCGACGGTACGGTGATCGCGCCGATGACTGTCGTGGCCTCCCGTGCTCGGGAGGCGGAGTTCGCTGTCTCCGGATTGCGGACCTCAACGATCACATCTGGTCAGCGGCTCTTCTGAGACGGCCCCGTAACGCGGAAGGTCAGGTGGGTGACCGCCGGTGATTCGACCAGTCTGGTGCGCTCCAGTTCGAGGCGGGGGCCACTGTCGAAGAGCCGAGTGCCGGCGCCGAGCAGCATCGGCACCAGGTGGATGCGCACCTCGTCGATGAGACCAGCCCCTAGATACTGCCGAGCGACCTCCGCCCCGCCCATCACGATGACGTCCTTGTCGCCCGCCGCCGCCCTGGCCTGCTTGAGTGCGCTCTCGATGCCGTCCGTGACGAAATCAAAGGTCGTGGGACCCTTGACCAGCTTTTCCCGGGGACGGTTGGTGAGCACGAAGCACGGCATACCGAAGGCGCCGTCGTCTCCCCACGGGCCTTCACCCACGTCGAAGGTCCGTCTGCCAAAGATGAACGCGCCCGTATCGGCGAACATCTCGGCAGAGATCTCGCGGTCTGTTTCGCTCACCGGGCTTCCATCGATGCCCAGCCAGCCGTGTAGGCGTTCACCGTCCTCGCCCAAGGGGTGGTCGACGCCGACCTTCGGCGCCGCGGTGAAGCCGTCCAGCGACATGGTCATTTCCAGAATCAGCTTTCCCACAGGTCTCCTCACTTCGCAAAGTGGCCCTGACGATAGCGATCGCCTCCGACAAAACCTGACCACGAGACGCGACCGCCCCGTTCGGGACGCCGGTCTCGGTGTAGAGGAGGTGGTAGGGAATTCGGCCGATGTGCCGGAAGCGTGACATCGCAGCCGGGTCGGCGCCGGGCCGCGCTCGGTCCCGCCGATTCACCAGAGAGCCACGTATGCGACTACTCCGTAACGCCGGCCGACGCCGTCGCGAATAGTGATCACGGAGGATTACTCAACTTCCGGTATCAGAACAATCGAATGCTGATAGCCGGCACGGGGGACCGAGGCGAAAAGGAGGAGCGCACTGAGCGTACTGCGCGACAACCCGGGGTTTCTGTCGCTGTGGTCGTCGCGAGTCATCTCCACCGGTGGTGACACGCTCAGCCTTGTCGCGCTCATGCTTCACGTGGCCGACACGACGGGGCAGGCGATCGCGGTCTCCTTGCTCCTGCTCGTCGGGGATTTCGTTCCTTCCCTGCTCAGCCCGATCGCCGGTGCGATCAGCGACCGCTTCGACCTCAAGCGGGTGATGATCGTCTGCGAGATCGCCCAGGGCGTGATCCTCCTGCTCATCGCGCTCTCGCTGCCGCCGCTGCCCCTGTTGCTGGTACTGGTCGGTCTCCGCGCCATCGCGGGGCAGGTGTTCCTGCCGGCCTCACGGGCGGCGGTGCCGGGTCTGGTGCGCGACAAGGACCTGGAGACCGCCAACTCCACGCTCGGATTCGGGACCAACACCGCCGAGGCTCTCGGGCCACTGGTCGCGGCGGTGCTGTTCCCCTTTATCGGTATCCGCGGCGTTCTCCTCGTCGACGCCGTCTCCTTCCTGCTGGCGGGAGCGCTCCTGCTTCGCCTGAAGTCTCTTCCGCCGGTCCCCGCCGAGGACGGCGAGAAGTCCTCGCTCCTGCAGGACGCGAAGTCCGGGCTGGGCTACATCGCCTCGGCCAAGGTGGTGCGGATCATCGCCCTGGGTTTCTGCGCCGTCGTCGCGTTCAACGGAGTCGACGACGTCGCGCTGGTGCTCCTGGCCAAGGTGACCTTCGCCGCCGGCGACTCGGCGGTGGGGCTGCTTCTGGGGGCGGTCGGCATCGGGCTGCTCCTCGGATACGCCCTGATGACCCGCTACAGCACCCGCGTACCGCTGGTGGTCCTGTTGATCGCCGGCTTCGCGGTGAGCAGCGTGGGCAACCTGCTCACCGGACTGACCTGGGCCGTCGCCGCCGCGTTCGCCACCCAGTTCATCCGTGGATTCGGCATCGCGGCGATGGACGTGGCCACCAACACCATGCTGCAGCGGCTGGTCCCGCCGAGGATGCTCGGCAGGGTCTTCGGCAACCTCTACGGAGCCATCGGAGTGGCGGCCGCCCTGTCCTACGTCGGCGGCGGTTTCCTGCTCGACGCGACCTCGGCGCCGGTGACCCTCGTCATCGCGGGCGCCGGCGGCACGCTGGCCACCGTACTCGTCGCGTTGACCCTGCCGAAAGTGCTGCGCGAGAACACCCCCGGCCAGGGCGCGGAGAACATCGAGGACAGCGCCCAGAACACCGGCAAGGACACGGAACTACGCGACGTCAGGGAATAGCGATCCGCTGCAGTGCCTCGGCGAACTCACCACAACCGCTGTAGCGATCCCGCGGCCATCGCTCTTCTCTCCCGACCCACTCTCTCCCACGCGATACGCGGCCGTGTACGGCCTGCCGGCAGTGCTCCGGGCCGCCGACCCGCGGCCGTGGCGAACTGGCCTTTTCGCGCCGAGCGTCCAGCCAGTCGACCGCAGTCCGGGCGGTGTGGCCCTCTACCTCACCGAGCAGGAGCCGTCCTGGTGGCTGTCTCCGACCGTCCGTAGAAGGGAGACGAAGGAGAGTGCGCGCCCCGTCGCCGCTCACGGCTTCAGTTTGAGCTTCTTCCTCGACGCGCTCGGGAACACGACGACCAGGTGCTGTTCCTCCTCCGCATCGTCGATCCGTACGTAGACGCGGAGCCGGTAGCGGCCCTTCCCCGCGATCGCCAGGTTCGGCATCGGGGCACCCGCGCCCACATCTCCGCCCTCATCCATCTCCGGCACGCTGAGCCGGCCGCTGCGGCTGACGATCGGCATCTCATCGACCTGATCCCATCCGGTCGTCCGCTGTGGCGGCGCGGTGCGGAAAGCCTTCACGGTGAGGCACAGGTTAACGACGTCTGCGAGGTGCCCGATGAGCACCGCGCTGTCGGCCGTTTCGTGCTCGGGGTCGTAGACCAGATAGCCGGGATCGCCGTCGACGAACAGGAAGTATTTGGCCGTGGCCTGGACGACGCCCTTCGTCCGGGGCCACGGGTCGCGGCACTTCGCGTTCTCCTCGGCGATATAGGCGGTGTTCGCCGCCTCGGCCTCAGCGGTCGACCACAGCAGGTGGGGATGGGTCGCGCCGACGATCTCCGGGCAGACGTAGACGAGGTCCCACGGGGTCGCGTTCCAGTCGGGCCGTGCGCTCCCGGCCCGCGTCAGAATCGCCTTCTGCTCGTCGAGGTCCTCTGTACGGCACAGTGACCGCCCGTACGCGAGGATCTGCTGGTCCGACAGGCTGTCCGGGAACAGGGGCGGGACCCCGCCCTCTGCGCTCCGCGCCCGGCACAGGAACGCGGCGTCGCGTTCCGCGGGTTTCAGGTCGCCGAAGCTGCGCTGGTCATAGCAGTCCACCGACCAGCCGGTGTAGGTGAGGTGCGGGGTCTGCTCCGGGTGGATCAGTGCGATGATCGGCAGTACGGCCGCGGTCGCCACCGCGACGCGGATCACGCGCCGCCGCGCGGGCGGAAGAGTCGCCGGGCGGCCATCAGCGGGCAGTTCACGGGCGGTCGCCGCGATCCACACGGTGTTGACGAGCCCCGCCGCGTCCATCATGACCAGCATCGCCAGATCGCTGTCGGGGATCCTCGCGAAGAGGGTATTGAGCGGGATCGCCAGCGCGTAGGCGCCCACCGACAACCAGCCGGCGACCTGCGTGCCGCGGCTCCACCGGCCGTCGCGCCGCTGCCCGACGACCGTGATGATGGTCGCCGCCACTCCGCTCAGTACCAAGCCCAGCCCGACGATGCCGCCCGATCCAAACTCCGGGAGGTCGAGTTCGTCGAGTAGTTCGTCGGCCATCCCGGCCAGCTCGACCGTGAACATCGCTCCGGCCGCCGCGCGCAGCAAGCGGGACCGCCAGCGGATGACGAGCAGGTAGAGGACATCGATCACGGTCCACAGGACGAGCTGGAACGCCGTGTCCACCCCGTCGGGGAGCAGCGTGATCGGGTGCCACAGCACGAGGGCGTACGCCACCGCCAGATGCAGCAGTCGGCGCAGCGTCCTCTCCCGGCGGTCCAGCGGTCCCGGCGCGGGGGCACGCAGGATCAGCCACAGGAGTGCGGCCTTCACCGGGGCGGCTACGAGAAGTGCCACGGTCGTCGGGGTGTCGAATCCCTCGCCCGCGGAGAACTCCGCATAGGCCGGCGGTGACCATTCGACGGCCATCCAGAGCCAGGTGTCGCCGAGCGCCAGTCCTACGACCGCCGCCGCGAGAACCAGACCTACTACTCCAATTCTGGTAATCCGCCAGAAATTAGCTGAAAGCACGAGACACGAGCTTAGTGCGGTGCCGTCGTGCAGACGGACACAGTGGAACGAGCGTTCCCGCCCTGCCGACCACCATCGAGGCTGCAGAATATCCGGTGAAAATATCCTTATATATCCTTATATATCCTCTAAAGTGATCCGTGTCTGCTTCGACGTTGAGAGCCGTGCTGAAAACGGGTTTAAGCTCGTTTCAGGGAACGGCCGGGTGTGGGCTCTGCGAGAGGTGTCGATGAGCGTGATAAACGACCAGTAACATCTATTTTACGACTTATAGGACAAACATCAAGATCTTCATCCATTGTCCGAAATCATCGCTGAATCGGTCAAAAGCCAACAAGCCGCCCGCACTCATGGCCGCCCCCGACCTCGACGCCAAATCCGGCGCCCTCTACGGACCCAAGGGCCTCGGCGACCTTGGCGGCCCACCGGCCGAGCAGCGGATGTACTCTTCGCTACGTGGCACGGATGACACCGAGCGCATCTGGCGGATCTCGGAGCAGCTCACCAAGACCACCGTTCCGACCACCTGACCCACGCCGAGGCCCCACAGGGGCGCGCACCAGAAAGATCGTCTTCATTCTGGCGTTGGGCGTGGTCGCCTGCACTCCCGACGCCTCTCCGGCAAGGCAGGCAACCGGCATCCCCGCACCGTCCTTGCCCGCCACCCCTGTAACCGTCCAGTGTGAAACGGCGATCGGCGGAGAACAGGTCCCACCCGCCGATCTTGAGATCATCGGTGGTGCGGTCGCGCTGCCGACGAACCGCAATCGATCAAACGCCTTGCAGGTCAGCGAGGTGAAGCTCCCTGACGGGCAGACGGGGTTGTTCGCGAAACACGGGCTGCTCGTGCGGCGAGGCGAGCTCGTCGAGCTAACCGTCCCAGAGGATCTTCGGGACCGGTTCTGGATGAAATGGGGCAGGCCGGAGCCACTGGGCGACCGTGTGATCGTCGATCGCTGCAACGCGGACAAGGAATGGCCGGCATTCGCGGGTGGCTACACCGTCCTGCGTGCCGCCTGTCTTCCGGTAGATGTTCGAGTCGGGAACGGCGAGTCGCGACAGGTGCGCATCGGTATCGGGGCGCCCTGCCCGGGACAACAACCCGCGCCCGAAGTCGCCGACCCGGCTGGATCCCCATCGGGGATCCAGCCGGGCTGATCAGCGCCGAGCCCCTGAGCGATATCGCCGATTCCCCCTATCGGACGACATCAGGTGTCCCGGCTTACCACCAAGCGGTGGAGTTGCTGCTGGTGCAGGTCGCGCTGGAGCTGGTGATGTAGCAGGCCCGGAAAGCGCGAGTCGATCCCGAAGCCGTCGGGTATGCCGCCGTGTAGTTACGGTTGGTGGCGGCATACCACGAGGCGCCGTCCTGAAGCCGGTCGCCGTCGGTGTCGACCTCGAAGCGGATGTACTGCGCCGACGAACCGCTGTAGCCGGTGATGCGTCCCCAGCCATGCTGCACACCGTTGCACCTGCCGTAGCGGACCTCGACGGTGCGATTGCTGACGACGCGACTCGCCGCCGTCGCGACGCCGCTGCAGCCGCCCGGGTCGGACAGCCACGATGCGGCCTGGGCCGTCCCCGTGGCGAGAGGAGCCGCCGCGACCCCCGCCAGACAAGCCAGTACAGCGGCGGTTTTCTTGAGCCGAGTCGCGAATCCTGATTTCATCGTGCCCCCTGTTCTCGTTGGAGTGATAGGGACATCATTAGCGGGGACGGAAAATCAGGGAACCTATAAGGTTAAAGGGTTCATTCTCCTCCCCATGGCCCCGGCATATCGAAGATGTGATCGCTTGTGGGTGATTCGAGTACAGAGGTCGAACGGAACGGACGGGCGACGAGCGTCGTTCCGACAGTGTCGCCGGGCGTAGGCCGTATTAACGTGTTCAACGTGGTGGAACGCGCTGATCGCCAGGTTTCTGCAGGTCATCATCGCTTTTTGCGATTCAAAATCGTGACATGGTGCGCGCCGAGTTTCTCGGTCAGGTGCCGGAGCCGTGCCGCGAACGGCGACTGGCTTTCTTTCTGAAATGGGGAATTGCCCGGAAATTCCCTGCAATTGCTCCCTGAGGCGACAGAATGCGTAGTCAGGTCAGGCGCAGGTGGCGTCTGAGTGCCGCCGTATCCGAAGGTGGGGCGGGATCCTCCTCCAGGAGAAGGACCCACCGGAGGAGGCGAGTTCATGTCCAGGCGCGAGAGGCAGGGCCTGGACGGGTGCCGGTCGGCGACGAGGCGTGCCCTCGCGCGATCACCCCGGCGGCGACGGTGTGGCACGGGCGTTAACGCCGCTGTCGCCGGTGGTCGGATACGACTTCGATCATGCGGATACTGGTGGCGGAGGACGAGCGGGACCTGACCGATCTGGTGGCCATGGGGCTGCGGCGGCACGCGATGGCGGTCGACGTCGCATACGACGGCGAGGCCGCGATGGATCGGCTCACCGTCAACGACTACGACGTGCTCGTGCTGGACCGGGACCTGCCAGGCATATCCGGCGACGTGATCTGCCGGGACCTGGTGCGGGCCGGGGGCGCATCCGCGTCCTGATGCTGACCGCGGCCGCGTCGATCGTTAACGCCGCCGTAGCGGCCTCTCCGGTAGAGAGCATGGCTTTTCCAGAAGAGCTTCCCCAAGGCGGTCCAGGAGGTCATTCAGGAGCGTGCCGAGCTGGAGCCGACCGCCGAGATCACCGCCCGTCGGCCGGCCGGATTCCCGGAGGAAAAGGTACGCATCGTCTCGGGGAAGGGCCGCGTTCTGAAGTTCAACCGGTTCGGCTTCGAGGACAAAACCGCCGCGATCTGTCGGCCAGTCCCTCAAGCTCCGTCATGGCAGCACGCTACAAGCCACGGAAACCGTGGCCCGGGACAACCGCGACCTGCCGGGTGTTGTCCTTACCGCGATCGGGCGAGCCGGAATCCCAGGTCGTCGATGCGGAAGGTCGGGTGGCTCTTGCGGCGGCACGACGCCCGGCATCCCCGGGGATGGTCGGAAAGACCCCCGCCCCGGAAGACCCGGTACGGGCCGTAGACCTCGGGGTCGTAGAGGTCCCAGCACCACTCCCACACGTTGCCGATCATGTCGCACAGGCCCCACGCGTTCGGCGCCCTGGTCGCGATGTCGTGGACCTCGCCGCCGGAGTTGCCGCGGTGCCAGGCGATCTCGTCCAGCTCCCCGTAGCGGACGCCGGTGGTCCCGGCCCGGCACGCGTACTCCCACTCGGCCTCGGTCGGGAGGCGGTAGCCGTCGGCCTCCCGGTCGCAGAGCACGTCCTGGCCGTCGGGGTCGTCGCCCGTCGAGTAACAGGGGTCGAGCCCCGCCGTCCGCGAGAGCAGGTTGCAGAACCGGACGGCGTCCATCCAGGAGATCTCGGTCACCGGGGTCCGCGGCCCGGCCGGGCTCGCGGGCGCCTCTCCCGCGACGGCGCGGTACAGCTCGCGGGTCACCGGATAGGGGGCCAGCTCGAAGGACTCGATCGCGACCTTCCAGATCGCCTTCGTGCCCTCGTCGCGTAGGAAGACGCTCCCGGCGGGGATCTCGACCATGTGCTCGGCGACAGCCGGGGGTGGCATCGGCTCGGGGCTCATCCGTCGATCCTGCCGCACATGATCGACCCGTGTGAATGACGGGCGGGTCGATGATGCGGCGGCGGACCCGTTCGCGTTCTTGTCGCCGGCCACCCAGGGATCAACGATAACGGTTATCTGATATCAGTGGTTGTGTAATCGTTGGCCGCTAGATAACGTTATCGATGATAACGAAGGAGGTGGCTGTGAACCGATCGTCCTTTCCAAGGCTGCTGCTCGTGCTGGCCGCGGGTTTCGGGCTGACGGCGTGCGCGACCGGCGCCGAGTCCGGCGACGCGAACCGAGCGACCCCCCAGGTGACGGTGCGGACTCCCGGCGCGTCGCCGTCGTCCGGGGCCTCGCCGGGGGTCTCGCCAAGGGCCTTGCACACATTGGGGGAGCGCACCGAACTGGCCAAGGGGTTACAGGCGCCCTGGGGGCTGGCGTTCCTGCCGGACGGCTCGGCGCTGGTCTCCCTGCGGCTGTCGGGAGAGATCGTCCGCGTCCCGCCGGTCGGCGGCACGCCCGAGCCCGTCGGCACGGTGCCGGACGTCGAGACGAGCGCCGAGGGCGGACTGCTCGGCCTCGCCGCGTCGCCGAGGTTCGAGTCCGACCGCACCGTCTTCGCCTACGTGTCGGGCTCTCCCGCCAACCAGGTGGTCGCGCTACGAATCGCCGAGGACTACCGCTCCCTCACGCGGACCCGAGTTCTGATCACCGGCATCCACACGGCGGATCGCCACCACGGAGGCCGGTTGCGCATGGGACCGGACGGCAACCTCTGGATCGGGACGGGGGATGCCTTTCAGCCCGAGAACGCCGCCGACGACGCGTCGCTGAACGGCAAGATCCTCCGGATCCGGCCGGACGGCACGATCCCCGGTGACAACCCCTCCGGCACCGCGATCTACTCCAGCGGGCACCGCAACGTCCAGGGCATCACGTTCGGCCCCGACGACACGATGTACGCCTCGGAGCTGGGCCATCGCACCTGGGACGAGGTGAACGTGCTCGCGCCCGGCACGGACTACGGCTGGCCGGAGACCGAGGGCGTCGACGGCGACACCGGGCAGCCGCCGATCTTCACCCTCCATCCCGATGACGCTTCCCCGTCCGGGATCGCCTACGCCGGTGGTTCTCTGTGGATGGGAGCGCTCGGCGGGCAGCGCCTCTGGCAGTTGCCCGTCGAAGGTCCGCGCGCGGCCGGTGAGCCGATCGCGCACCTCGTCGGCGACTACGGCCGTATCCGCACGGTCGAGGTGGCGCCGGACGGTGCGCTGTGGATCGTGACGTCGAACACCGACCAGGCCACCTGGGGCGGGACCGACCCGCGCCCCGGTGACGACCGCATCGTCCGCATCGAACTCCGCGGACAGGGCGAATAGAGCGGACAGGGCGGACCGGGCGAATGGCACCGATGACGGTACGACGGCCTCGCGCGACGATCGGTCCCGAGATTGTCGGTCCGCTCCACTACGGTGCCGCCATGGCGGAATTCGTACTGATCGCAGGCGCATGGCTCGGATCGTGGGCGTGGGACGAGGTGGTGCCCGAGCTGCGCGCGGCCGGCCACGGCGTCCATCCGCTGACGCTGTCCGGCCTCGCGGACAAGCAGGGCGTTCCTGCGGGACAGCAGACCCACGTCCAGGACATCGTCGACGAAGTCGAACACCACGATCTGCGCGATGTCATCCTGGTCGGGCACAGTTACTCGGGAATCCCGGTCGGTCAGGCCGCCGAGCGGATCGGTGACCGGTTGGCCCGCGTGGTCTTCGTCGACTCCACCGTTCCGGCCGCCGGAGAGTCCTTCGTGTCCGGCTGGCCGTACGGCCGGGCGATGGTGGAAGACTCGATCGCCGAGACCGGCGGCTTCTGGGCGCCGCCTGGCGCGGCCGCCTACGACGGCCAGGGTCTCACCGGCGAGCAGATCGCGCGGATCGTGAGTGGCTCGACGCCGCACCCGGGCGCCACGTTGACCGAGCCGGCGGTGCTGGCACGCCCGCTCGGCGGGCTCCCGGCGACGTACGTCAAATGCCTGCTCGACGGTGACGAGCCGAGCGACGACGTGGCCACGCTGCTGAGCGGCGAGCAGTGGCGGCTGGTCAAGATGGACACCGGCCATTGGCCGATGTTCTCCCAGCCGCGAGAGCTGGCGCGGATCCTGCTCGACGAGGCCGCGATGTGACGGCCACCGCCGTGCCGCTCACGGGTGGACGTGTGGGAGTGACTGAGCTGGGCGCGGGTGCGGGTCTCCCCAGACCTTCGTGGGTGCGGTGACCGGGGGGCGGGCGCGGTGTGGGCGGTTCCGGCGCTCTGACCCGCCCGTCTTCACGCGCTCCACGCCTCAGCACAACGACGACCTGGCCGTGGGCGCCAGCCGGAGGCGCTGCGGAGCGGCGGTGAGCGTCTCCGACAGTTCCGGGAGCACCCGATCGCGCCATGTGCGCGAGCCGGCCAGCCGCTTCTGGTGATCGGCGAGATCGTCGGGACCGGCGAACCGGGAGAACCACACGAAGACGTTCTCCCCGGTGCGGACCGGCAGGGCGGGGAAGGTGTTCTCGGCGTGCTCGGTCCGCAGGCAGGCGAGCGGCCGTGCTCCGGTCTCGGCCAGCACCGGTCGTACGGAGCGGTCGAAGAAGTCCGCGAACGCGTCGTCGAACGGCCGGTCACGATGACAGAGCGTCGCGACGACGATCGACGTCGGCGTGGCGTCGCCGAGTGGAGGCCGCGCCGCCGCCGGGAAGTCCTCTCGGGTGCGCAACAACAGCACGTCATCGGAGTCGATCATCGTCGTGTTGGCCCGATCGCGGTTCGCCTTCCAGACCGGACCGCCGTAGAAGGAACGCAACGCCTCGGCGCGGCGCCTCATATCGGGGAATCCGCGTAACCAGACGAATCGGTTCGGAGCGTCGAGGTCGCGGAACTGGCCGATGACGGTCATTCCCGCCGCCTCCTGTGGCTCGATGAACTCCCGCTCGAAGAGATCGATCAGTACGTCGCGTTCACCCTCGTGCAGTGTGTACTGCCTGAGCTCGACGATCGGGAATCGGCTGTCCTCCATCTGTGAAACTCCTTCCGTGTTGATGGAACAAACATTGTTACTACTGAAGGCGGGCGTCACCTGCAGGCAGGCGCCATCGCGCCTGCAGGTAGCCGCCTACAGGCAGTCCCGCAGCACGTCGGCGATCGAGGTGAGGCCGAGTTCGCGGCGCAGGCTCTGGTCGGCCCGGTCGTAGACCACGTCCAGCACGGGCCGGATGCCCCTGCCGATCGGGCATTCCAGGTTTGGCTCGGTGTGGTGCATGGCGAAGAGTGGTTCTCGCTCCACGGCGTCGTACACCTGGAGCAGGGTGATCTCCTCGGGTGCGCGGGCCATGCTCCAGCCGGCCCCGGCCCCGTGGCGGACCTCCACCAGGCCCGCCCGGCGCAGATCGCCGAGGCTGCGCCGGATGATCACCGCATTGGTGTTGACGCTGGCGGCGACCTGCTCCGAGGTGAGCCACTCCTGTCCGCGCCGCTGGGCGAGTGCGATCCAGGTCAGCGCGTGCACGGCGATCGTCAGCCGGCTGTTCGCGGCCATCGGCCCTCCTGTCTGTAACAAGAAATGTTACATCTAAACGGCCGACGCGGGACCGGAGGCGGGCCTACGAAATTCGTACCTTCGCGAGAGCTTCGAAGCTCCCTGGAGATCAAGGTTCAAATGATCATTGGTTGACGGCGGCCCCGGCCTCTTCAGGGGCGCTCCACGGGCCGAGCAGCCGGGCGCTCTCGCGTACTCCCTCGATCATCAGGTCGCGGTGCGCGCGGAAGTAGTCGAGGGGGGCGGAGGCGGCGACGGCGCCGATCACGCTCGCCGAGGCGTCGAGGACGGGAACGGCGACGCAGGCGAGGTCGGGACGGAACTCCTCGACCTCCTGGGCCACCCCCGTCTCCCTCACCCGGCCCAGCTCCGCCTCGAACTCCTCCAACCGGGTGATCGTGCTCTCGGTGAGGCGGCGCAGGCCGAACTCGGCGAGATAGGTCCTGCGTTCGGGAAGGTGCGCGAGCAGCACCTTCCCGAACGCCGTCGCGTGGGCCGCCTCGTGAAAGCCCACGTCGAGCGGCTGCACCCGCGGCGTCTCGGGCGAGTCGACCACCTCCGCGACCACGAGGTGGGCGTCCCGCAGCACGCTGTAGTAAACGGCGGTGCCGCTGATCCGGTGGGCGTGCTGGAGCGCCTCCGACACCAGCGGCGTGCTGCCGAGCTGGTCACGCAGACGCTGGTTCAGCGACGTGAGCTTGTAACCCAGGCCGTAGCCCCGGGAGTTGGGCAACCGGACGAGGTAACCCTCGTGGATGAGCGTGTTCAGCAGGTGGTACGTCGTGGACAGCTTGAAACCGCAGCGCCGCGCCACGGCCTTGGCGGTGACGCCGTCACCGGCCGAGGCCACCACCTCCAGCACGTGCAGCGCGCGCTGGACCGAGGAGAGGAGTCCCTGGCTCTCAGCCGGTTGCGGCACGGAGGACCTTCACGAACTCGCGCATCCACGCCGGGTGGTCGGGCCAGGCCCGCCCGGTCACCAGGTTGCCGTCCACGTGGGCCTCGCTGTCGATCCAGGTCGCGCCCGCCACCTCGACGTCCGGGGCACAGGCCGGGTAGGCGCTGCTCTCCCTGCCCTTCAGCACGCCCGCCGCCGCCAGCAGGATCGGCCCGTGGCACAGCGCCGCGATCGGCTTGCCCGCCCCGGCGAAGTGCCTGACGATCTCCAGGCAGTCGCGGTCGTTGCGGATGTACTCGGGCGCCCGACCGCCGGGAACGACGAGCGCCACGTACCGCTCGGGGTCGACGTCGGCGAACGCGAGGTCGGAGGGCCAGCTGTGGCCCGGCTTCTCGGTGTAGGTGTCGAAGCCGTCGACGAAGTCGTGCACCACGAACTGCAGCTTCTTGGCGCTCGGCGCGGCGATGTCCACCTCGTACCCCTCCTCGAGCAGCCGCTGGTAGGGGTACATCACCTCCAGGTCCTCCGCCGCGTCACCGGTGACGATCAGCACTTTGGCCATCGCGTAACACCTCCGTAATCAGTCTCCCCCGATCCTCACCACGCGCGGGTGCGAGGTCAACGGCGGAGATTCCACGGATCGGTAAAACGGACATTCCCTGGCCCACCGGCCTTATGAGGATCGGTTCGTCTCCGCCAGCCGCGCCTCGATGCGCGTGCGTACCGCCACCGCCCGCGGGTCGCCGTAGTCGGTGAGGAGGCCCAGTGCCTTCGCCCAGTGCCGGTGAGCCGCCTCCGGGTCCTCGTCGAGCAGGGCGGTCCCCAGGCCGTCGAGAGCGAGGGCCTCGTGCCAGGTGTCGCCGAGTTCGTGATGGACGGCGGCGGCCTGGCGGTGGAAGTCGGCCGCCTCCGCCTGGCGACCGAGGTGCTGGTAGGTCTCGCCCGCGCCTTGCCAGGCCAGTGCCTCCCGACTGCGGTCGCCGAGGCGGCGATGGAGCGTGGCGGAGCGGTGGTAGGACTCCAGCGCGTCGGCGAACCGGCCGCCGGCCCGCTGGGCGTTGCCGAGGGTGATGAGCCAGAAGCCCTCCAGCCGGTTGTGGCGGAGGGCGAGCGCGATGTCCAGTGCGGCATGAGCCGACTCCAGGGCTTCCCGCACCTCCCCCCGCTCGCGCTGGAGCTCGCTCATGAGGCGCAGGACGTTGCCCTCACCGCGCTGGTTGTCCAGAGATCGGTGCGCCGCCAGCGCACGCCGGACGGCGTCCGCGGCTTTCGGCAGGCGGCCCGCGTGGTAGTGGGTGCTGGCGAGGTTGGACAGCATGGTGGCCTCCCAGTGAGCGGAGTCCTGCTCGTGGAAGGCGGCGGCGGCCTGCTCGAAGTGCCCTGCGGCGTCGTTCAACCGCCTTGTGCGCAGATGCACCAGCCCGATCAGGTTGAGCGAGTGCGCCTCGCCGAGCCGGTTACCCAGCTCACGCCAGATCGCCAGGGCGTTCCGGTGGCATTCAAGGCTCTCGGTCAGGCGATTGATCCGGGTGTATCCCATGCCCAGCTCCGTGAGCAGCTGTCCTTCCGCGACGCGGTCACCCAGCCGTCCGGCCGCTTCCAAGCCCAGGTGGCCCACAGCCAGCCAACCGGCGACCGGCGCCGAGGGAGACAGCGCGTTCGACAGGACGGCCGACAGCTGCCAGGTGAGCCGGTCCTGCCCGGTCGAGGCGGCGGTTCTGGTCGCCTGCAGGAGGTTCGTGTGCTCACGCTCGGACCAGTCCACGGCGGCGTTGTAGTCGGGGAAGGTCAGCGGCCGCACACCGTCCACCGGCGACGCGAGTTTCACCCGAGCCTCGGCGGGATTGATCCAGCTCTGGGCGGCGTCGGCGGTGTGCAGATACCACTCCAGCACCCGGCGTAGTGCGGCCTCCCGCTCCTCGGAAGGTTCTTCCCGCTGTGCCTGGTCGGCGGCGTAGGCGCGCAACAGATCGTGGAACTGGTAGCGGTCCGGCGCCGTCTGCTCCAGAAGGTGGGCGCCGACCAGGGAGTCGAGGAGTTGCCGGGCCCGGCTGGGAGACAGGGCGGCGAGGGCCGCGGCGGCGTGGAGGCCGAACTCGGGACCTGGATGCAGGCCCAGCATGCGAAACAACCGGGCGGCCTGCTCCGGCAGGGCGCGGTAGGACCATGCGAACACCGTACGGACGGCTCCGATCTCTTCGTCGTCTCCCGTGCTCAGGGCGTCCCACAGGGCGGACTTGTCACGCAGGTCGGCGAGCAGGTCGTCCAGCCGCATGTGGGGATTGCTGACGGCGCGTTCGGCGGCGATACGCAGGGCGAGCGGCAGCCGGGCACACAACCGGGCCAGTTCGGTCAGCTTGCCCTCGTCGTCCTCCGGGCGGTACCCGGCGGTGACGGCTCGCAGCAGCGCGACGGCCTCCGGCTCGGGCAGCGTGCCCAGCGTCAATCGATGGGCTCCATCGTGTACGGCGAGACTCGACAGGCGGTTGCGACTGGTGATGACGACCAAGCAGCCCGTGCTGCCGGGCAGCAGTGGACGGGCCTGGTTCGCCGTCGCCGCGTTGTCCAGAACGATCAGTATCCGGCGGTCGGCCAGTTGCGAACGGTAGAGCGCGGCAGCGGCGTCGAGGTTCTGCGGCACGGAATGGGCGCGGACACCGAGGGCGACCAGGAAACGATGCAGGGCCTCATGGGCGGTGACCGGCTCGCCCGGGTCGTAACCACGGAGATTGATGTAGAGCTGTCCGTCGGGAAAGCGGTCCTGGACCTGGTGGGCCCAGCGCAGCGCGAGCGATGTCTTCCCAACGCCCGCGGTCCCGGCGATCACGTAAACCGAGATGACGCGCGGGTCGCCGTCCTCACCGGTCAGAACGGTGTTCAGCTCTTGGAACTCGTCGGTGCGGTTGACGAACTTGCGCACATCGGCAGGGAGTTGCCGCGGGGTGAGGTGAACGGAGTCGCTTCGGCCCTGTTTGCTGTGTTCGTGGAAGTGAACTCCGCCACTGATATCTCTGGCCTGCACGACATCACGAGAAGATCCTGACAGCTCGGAACGCGAACCGCCGGAGTGCTCTTCTCCTTCTCTGCTCTTTCTGACGTCTACTCCGTCTTCGTCCGAGGCACGTGAAGATGGGCCAACTCGCGGTCGAAGTAGGAAACCACATCTTCACCGTCCTCATAGAGGTTTTTGATGTAGTTTTCCCAATTTGAGATGAAGCCAGGATCGGTGTAGCGGACCGCGCCGTCCGGGACACCGGTCGCGGTGTAGAGGACGTAGTAGAGGGTCTGGCCGCCGAGGATGACCACTTCCGGCAGGGGGTCGGGCCTCTCCGAGGCCGCCACCTTTTCCACGTCGATCACACGGATCCTCTCACCGCATTCGGCGCGGATCCGCAGAGAGTGGAGCTCCCATCGCATATACGGGGTGAGTGGCGTCTCGACCACGCGTACCCGGTGAAAGAAGGAGTTGCGACGCTCATCCTCCTTGGTGAGCGCGAGCAGGCTGTCTCGTTTTTCGTCGAGAAGCCGCAGCGCCTCGTCCCAGTCGCCTCGGCGAAAGGCGTCACGGCTGAGGTTGCCCTGTTCCTCGAAATGCTGCCGCCGTTCGAACTTCCAGGAGTCGTGATTGCGAATCCGTGCGTCCCGTTGCCGGAAGTCGCGTCTGTAGGCTTCTCTGACGAGTTTCTCGCCCTGCGGGGGGACGGGGAAGGGGACGCCGGAATCAAGCATCGGCGATGTCCGCCTTCGCCGCGCTGAGCATGATTCCAGGGATGACGACCAGGCGCTCATCCGGGGCGAGGGACACACCCTCCGGCAGGCGAGGGCCGTAGGCGGCCGTGAGGTCCCTGCCGATCACCGCGATGTCGCCATTGCTGAGTTGCCAGATATCTGGGCATTCGTCACGGCCATCCGAACGATCCAACTCTTTGGCGGACTTCCCTAATCGCCGTTCAAACAACGCGGAAGGGTCGGCCTCCCAGGAACGAGCCATGCCCGCCTCCACTCGGCTTGGCTGAGCGTTTCACTTGTGCGGAGCATATGTTGGACGGTTCTTCGGGACAACGGAATGAGCGAATTGACACGCGAAAATAGCAGAGAGAAAAACGGCCTGCCGAAATAGGGGCAAAGCGGACAAGTGAAAACCGATCCGTCGCCCCTCGATGTGCGGGGTCGCGATGGTTTGACGCCGGGTCGGGAGTGAGCGGAAGGGGATCAACCGGGTGTGGACCGCGACGGACCCTTCTGGAATCACGCTATGGTCGTGCGTCCCGACATTCAGTTCACCGGTGATTGTTTCCGGTGATCAGCGGACTCCGGAGACGTTAAGAACATAACTGCGCAAACCGCGCACACGGTATTTCTTTCATCAAGCCTCTCATGTTTACGATAAGGGAGCGAAAACATCAAGGCCATGCCTGTTGACCTCATATGCGGCGCCTGGGGGATCGATCATGGCGGGGTCGCGACCGGCCGGTGTGAGAAGTAAGCCGGTCGGGGGCGCGGATGAGAGGTGATCGCTGCTTTTGGGAGGAGGGTCAGTCCGTGTCCTGTGCGCTGGACGGCTTCGGGTCGCCGAAGGTGATCCCGCCTTCGACATCCCTCGCCTGCACCGCGCTGCCGTGCACGGTGCCGGTGATCTCGTTGTGAACGCCACCCGGCGCGGGTTGGGTCGCTTCGGGGCGCGAGGAAACGGTGCCGTAGATCGCGAGTCCCAGTCCCAGCAGTCCGACGAAGGCCCCGAGAACGCTCGCGAGCTTGTCGGCGCGATCCAGGCCGACCGCGATGAAGTACCACCCCAGCGCGACCAGCGCCACCAGCGCCACGGCCACACCTGACCAGGTCAGTGCGCGTCTCGACATGCGTTCAGTGTCGGCCATCTTCCACGGCGGCGAAAGCCCGCGCCGCGAAACCTGCGGTGCTCCGTGCCTCGGTACGCTCGTGAGGCCGGCGCGCAAAGACGTTTCAGCCGATGACTCTTGGAGTTCACCCTGCCCATGCCCGCCGTCTCCTGCCTGGAGTTCACCCCGGTGTGACGGGTACGCGTGTCCGTCCGAGCGGTGGGTGAGCGGGGTCACCGGTCGTTTTCGGGAACCGCGGGCGCGGGGGAGAGCAACAACGGGTGTCCTGACCGAGAGCCGAGAGGCCGGATATGAGTGAAACGAGCCGGGCCCGGACGGGGGCGGGCGGCACCTCTCCCACCGACGAGGTGGAGGCCGACGACGCCTCCCTCATCGGTCGTTCCCTGCGGGAGCCGGAGGCGTTCGCCGCGATCTTCCACCGGCACGCGCCCGACATCAAGCGCTATGTCGTTCGGCGGCTGGGAGCCGACGCGGGTGAGGACGTCGTGGCGGACACCTTCCTGGTGGCGTTCCGGGGGAGGAAGGGCTACGACCCTTCGCGGCCCAGCGCGCGACCGTGGTTGTACGGCATCGCGACCAACCTGATCAGGCGGCACAAGCGTGTCGAGGTGCGGCAGTTGCGCGTCCTCGAACGGACCGGTGTCGACCCGGTGACCGCTCCGTTCACCGAGCGCAGCGACGAGCGGCTCAGTGCCGACGCCGTGCGGCGCAGGCTGGCGGCCGCCCTGGCGCGGCTGCCCGCGGGTCACAGGGACGCGCTGCTGCTGGTGACCTGGGGCGGCCTCACCTACCCGGAGGCAGCCCAGGCGATGGACGTCCCCGTGGGCACGATCCGCTCGCGGGTCAACCGGGCGAGAGGCAAGGTGCGCGAGGAACTCGGCGGGATCGACCCCACGTCCGTCAGCGAGGAGACCTTCCATGGATGAGATGACCCAGGTGAACCGGCTGCGCTGCGAGGTGCCCCGGCCGGATCCGGCGGAGCTGCGCGCCGAGGAGTCGCGGCTGCTGGCGGAGATCGCGGCCTTCAGCGCGGCATCGACGCCGACGGCACGGGCGGCACAGACAGCACCGGCCGTTCGCGGGGCACTCCGCTCGGGGGTCCTTGCCAGGAACCTCAGGCTGAGTCTCAGGACGAGTCTCGCGGTGGGGGCCGGGGCCGCGCTGGTCGTGGGCCTCGGGTTCGTCGGGGCCGACTCGTACCTCCAACGAGAGAGGACCGTCCAGATGGCGCCCGTGGCGGTGTCGGCGGTCCTCCAGCGGGCCGCCGACACCGTGAGCCTGCGGGACGAGCTGCGCCCGCGGCCGGGGCAGTTCCTCGTCTACGAGTTGCAGGTCATGTTCCCGGTGAAGCTCAAGGAGGGCGGGAAGGACGTCCGCTACCTCGACCGCAGCCGGTTCAAGGTGTGGCTGCCCGTCGAGGGTTCCTCCCTGGACGGCGGGGTCATGACGAGCGAGCACCTGGAGCCGAGGCCGTTCCCCGGAGAGCCGCTGCCCGCCGGGGCCGAACGGCGCGAGGGAGGCGTGGGGGCGCCGTCGAAGCTCACCGGTTACGACATCCGCCCCGACCACCAGCGCACCGACTACGTCTCCCTGAGCCGGTTGCCCACCGATCCCGAGGGGATGCGCGAACACCTCTACCGGGGTCTGGGAGGCGATCCCCTCGCCGACTACAAGGCGTGGGGGAGCGTCGGATCGATGATCACGCGGGCGTACATGCCGTCGGCCCAGCGAGCCGCGCTGTTTCGGGCCGCGGGCACGATCCCCGGCGTCGAGACCGTCGACGGGGCCGAGGACGCCGCCGGACGCAAGGGGGTCGCGGTGGCCATGGTCAACAGGCTCGGCGGAGTGCGGCACGAGTACATCTTCGACCCCGCCACCTACATGTACCTGGGTGAGCGCGTCGTCGCGGTGGACGAGAGCAGGGCGGGAGCGCCCGAGAGCACCCTGCTGAGCTCGACGGCGCAGCTGAAGGTCGAGGTGGCCGACCGCGCGCCCGAGGTGGCCGCCCCCACGCCGACGCCTGGACAGTGAAGGAGAGCGGCGAGTCCGGCGAATCCGGGGCCCGGAAGGTCTCCGGCCGAGGACGCGCCGATGGCCGAAGACCTTCCGGGACCCGGACCGGGCCGAGACCGGGTGACACGGGCCGGGATCGGCCCGGCCGGCGGGGGCATGCGCGCATGCCCCCGCCCAGGGCCCGGTCAGTCGGGGTGGTGCTGGTGCTGCAGGTAGGCGGCGGTCTCGGGGTTGGCGGGGAAGTACGCCTCGATGGCGAGCTCGGCGACGGTGATGTCGAGCGGGGTGCCGAAGGTGGCCATGGTGCTGAAGAAGGCGAGCTCCCGGTAGCCGCGGCGCAGCCGCAGGGGGATCACGATGTCACCGGGGCCGGGGCGGTCTATCTCAGGCTCCGGCTGGTCGCAGGGATAGTCGTCGAGCTCCTTCCAGAGCGCCGCGAGGTCGGGGTCGGCGGTGAGGCTCATCTGGCGGCGGAGCCGGTGCAGGAGGTGGGCCCGCCACTCGCCCAGGTTGATGATCCGCTGGGCCATGCCCCTGGGGTGCAGGCTCAGCCGCATCACGTTGACCGGGGGGACGAGGAGCTCGGGCGCGACCCCGCGCAGCAGCAGCCCGGTCGCGGAGTTGCGGTCGACGAGGTTCCAGCGCTGGTCGACGACGACCGCCGGGTACGGCTCGTGCCCGCTCAGCACCTGCCCCAGCGCCTCCCGTACGGACGCCATGTGCGGGGAGCTGAGCGGCGTCTCCGCGTAGAGCGGCGCGAAGCCGCCGGAGAGCAGCAGGTGGTTGCGCTCGCGAAGGGGGAGTTCCAGCTCCTCCGCGAGGCGCAGGATCATGTCCCTGCTCGGTTTGGACCTTCCGGTCTCCACGAAGCTCAGGTGCCGGGTGGAGATGTCCGCCTGGATCGAGAGGTCCAGCTGGCTCATACGCCGACGCTCCCGCCACTGGCGCAGAAGCTCACCTACCGGCCGGGACGCGCTGGTGGTGGTCATGAACGTCACGATAACCGGGGGCGCGCGGTGAAACCATTACCGCACGCGTAACGCACGTCATGATGCCGGGGGCCTGAAGCCGCCCTTCATGTTTCCTGAAAACCGGATCGCCGGCCACCGCGATCCTAAGGTGGCTAGAATTATGTACATGACTGTTCTTCCTCTCGCGGACGCGAGAAACCGGCTCTCCGGCATCGTCGAGTCCGCGGTCAGAACCCATGAGCGATTCGAGATCACCCGTAACGGCCTGCCCGCCGCGGTGCTGCTCGCCGCCGACGACTACGAGACGATGTGCGAGATGATCGAGATTCTCGCCTCGACGGAGACGGTGGAGGCCATCCGCGAAGGGCTCGCCGACCTGGAGGCGGGACGTGTCTCCTCTCCCGAGGAGGTGGAGGCCGAGCTCCGCCGGACCGGTCGTCTGTGAGCGGACGGTACGCACTCGGCCTCACCCGCCGAGCGAGGCAGGATCTCGCCGAGCGGCTACCGGCGAAGATCGTCCCGGCGGTCTGGGAGTTCATCACCGGCCCGCTCCTGGACAACCCGCACAGGGTCGGCAAACCCCTCGACGAACCCCTCGCCCCGCAGTGGTCGGCGCGCAGGGGTGACTACCGGGTGCTCTATCTGATCGACGACGGCACGATCGTGGTCCAAGTGATCACCATCCAGCATCGATCGGACGCCTATCGATCCCGGTGAGAGGTGATTTCGGTCAGCGGTGGCGGACCTTGGTGGTGAGGCGGTTGAGGATGCGGTCCCACTCGGTGCCGAAGGGGTTGTCCTGGACGAGATAGGTCCAGGTGGCGGTGGGGCGCTTGAGGCCCGCGCCCTCCAGGTCGAGACCGTCGGCGGTCACCGTCGCGGTCTCGAAGGTCTCGACCGAGCGTGACTCGATCTCGGCCAGCAGGCGCTGGTAGGCGGGGACGGCGTCCTTGTGGAACTCGTCGATCGGGTTGAGCCGCCCGAGGACCCGCAGGTGGATGCCCTCTCGCAGCTCGCCCAGATAGGCCAGGTGGTCGGCCCAGCCTCGGTCGAGGTGGAAGAGCACGATCTGGCGGGCGGCCTCGTGCAGCACGTCCTCCTCGACGCTCTCCAGAAGCTCCGCCCACCGCTCGGGAGCCGCGGCGGCGAGGGCCTCACCGGCCACCCGATCGCGCAGGACCCGGTCGCGGCGCTCCAGCAGCTCGCCGCGCTGGCGCTCCAGCAGGCGGGTGTAACGCCAGGTGTTGCGGTGGATCTCCATGTTGACGCCCTCGGCGACCCGCTGGGCGTGGCCCACCAGGGAGTGCTCGGGCACACCCTTGGCGTACTCGTCGGCGACGTAGTGGGCGATCAACTCGTCCTCGCCGCTGACGTAGAAGACCGAGCCGCCGGGGTCGCCTTGGCGGCCCGCGCGCCCGCGGAGCTGGTCGTCCAGGCGGCTGCTGGTGTGGCGGCCCGAGCCGATGACGTACAGGCCGCCGAGCTCCTCGACGCCCTCGCCGAGGCGGATGTCGGTGCCGCGCCCGGCCATCTGGGTGGAGACGGTGAGCGCGCCGCGCTCCCCGGCGCGGGAGATGATGGCCGCCTCCTCGGCGTCGTTCTTGGCGTTGAGGACCACGCACTCCAGCCCGCGTCCGCTCAGGGTGAGTGCGAGGCGCTCGGACTCGGCCACGTCCATGGTGCCGATCAGGATCGGCCGCCCGGTGGCGTGCACCTCGACGATCTCCTCGACCAGCGCGAGGTCCTTCTCCATCCGGTACTCGAAGAGCCGGTCGGGCTCGTCGGTCCGCACGCACGGCCGGTTGGAGGGGACCACGGCCACCTTGAGGTCGTAGAACTCCCGCAGCTGGTCGCCGACCGCGACCGCGGTGCCGGTCATGCCGCACTTCTCCGGGTAGCGGGTGATCAGTGCCTGGACGGTGATCGAGTCGAGGATCTCACCGGTCTCCGAGGGCGAGAGCGCCTCCTTGGCCTCCACCGCCGCCTGCAGGCCGTCGGGCCAGCGCTGCAGCAGCGCGACCCGGCCCCGCGAGGGGTTGATCAGGTGCACCTTGCCGTCGCGGACGATGTAGTCGACGTCCTTGGTCAGCAGGGCGTGCGCGTGCAGGGCGAGGTTCACCTCGGTCAGCGTGGCCGGGGTGTCGTAGAGGTCGAGGTCGAGCGCCTGCTCGACGGTGTCGATGCCCTTGCTCGTGAGGTGGACGTTGCGCGCCTGGTCGTCGAGCTCGTAGTGGTAGCCCTTGACCAGCTGCCTGACCAGCACGGCCATCTCCGGCACCGCGTCGCCGGGGTCGGCGGCACCGGCGAGCACCAGCGGCACCCGGGCCTCGTCGACGAGCACGGAGTCGGCCTCGTCGATCACCGCCACGGCCGGCGGGGGCACGATCAGGTCGTCCACGGAGGTGCTCAGCCGGTCGCGCAGCACGTCGAAGCCGATCTCGCTCACCGAGCCGTACGTCACGTCCGCCGCGTAGGCCGCGCGGCGCTCGGCGGGGGTGGAGCTCTGCCCGATCCAGCCGCTGGAGACGCCGAGCGCCTCGTACAGCGGGCCCATCCACTCGGCGTCACGCTGGGCCAGGTAGTCGTTGACCGAGATGACGTGGACGCGCTTGCCCTGCAGGGCGTATCCGGCGGCGGCCATCGCACCGGACAGGGTCTTGCCCTCGCCGGTCGCCATCTCCGCGACGTTTCCCGACAGCATCGCGAGCATGCCGACCAGCTGCACGTCGTAGGGGCGCAGGTCGAGCGTACGGCGCGCGGCCTCCCGCACGATCGCGCAGAACTCGGGGAGGTCGTCGACCGAAGGCGCGGGCAGCTCGTCGAGCGCGCGGATCCGCTCCTCGCGGGTCCCCGCCTCGGCGACGACCCGCTCCAACCTGGCGAGGTCGATGGTGCCGGGGCGTTCCAGGAAACGCCGGAAGAGCTGGGTAATCGAGGCCACGTTCCCTCCAACGCCCGGTTCCGGGCTCGCGTTCCGTCTCTTCGCACATTGTGGTGCAAAGATCGGCTGTTCAGGATCGAGGTGCGTCCACCAAGCTTTCGGGGCACCGGCGACTTGTTGCGCTTTAGCATGATAAGTCGGACGGGATTTTAGCCAATACACCGCAATTCGTGTGGGTCTTCTCAGGGAGCAGGGGGCCGCGAGGGTCCCGTACGGATTCCGGGACCCTCGCGGATCCTCACGCGGCTACACCGGCACGATCGCCCCTCTCCCTCAGGGCGAGCAGGGCGACCGCGCCGAGCAGCAGGACACTCCCGCACGCCGCCGCCGGGGTGAGCCGCTCGCCGAGCAGCAGGATCCCCAGGATCGCCGCGCCCACCGGCTCCACGAGGGAGATCACGGCGGCCGTCGTGGCGCGTACCGCGACGAGACCGGTGAAGAAGAGCCCGTAGGCCAGGGCCGTCGGGACCGTACCCAGGTAGACGACGACCGCCCAGGAGGCGAGCGGGTCACCCGAGGGCAGCAAACCCTGGGCGAGCGCGACGGGGAGCAGACAGAGCCCGCCGACGACGAAGCCACCTGTCGCGGTGGTGTACGGCTCGTCGGTGGAGGCCCGGTTGAGCAGGGTCACGCCCGCGTACCCGGCCGCCGACAGCAGCGCCCAGCCGATACCGGCCGCCGAGAAGGTCGCCGGTCCGCCGCCGAGCGTGAGCATGGCCAGTCCGGTCAGGGCGATCACGACCGAGCCCGACCCGGCGGCGCTCAGGCGCTCACCCAGCAGCAGTAACCCGCCCGCGGCCACCAGGACGGGGGTGGCGCCTATCGTGACCACGGTCGCCACGGCCAGGCCCGATTCGGCGATCGCCGCGAAGTAGGCCGTCTGGTAGACGGCCATCGCCACGCCGGTGACCAGGATCCGCCGGAACATCGAGCCCCGCCGGGCGGGACGGGCCCGCCGAAGGACGGAGAACGGTCGGGTACGTCGGATTTCTTCGGCGGCCGGGCTCCATGTGGTGGGTCGGTCTCGCCGGATGGTGGTGGGCGCTTCGGCGGTCCTGGGCCTCCCGAGGCCGAACAGGAACCTGGCCAGCAGGAGCACGGCCGCTCCGGCGGCGAACCGCCAGAAGGAGACGGCGACGGGGCCGAGCCCGCCCGTCTGGTGGAGCAGCGCACCGGCCGCGCCGCCGGTGCCCCAGGCGGTCGCCGCGATGGACACGTACAGCAGGCCCCGCCGTACGGAGACATGCGTCATGGAGATCTCTCCAGATGAGGTGGTCGTCGTCAGGTCGCACGTATGCGGACGGCAAGCACCCACCGGACCGCTCGGGTCCGGTCGTCAGGAGAGAAGGGCCGCCCGCTAGCGGGCGGGGGGCGGGGAAATGATCGGAAGCACGAAAGTCACCCTAGCCAGGAGCCCGTCACGACGGCCACCGCTTATGGCCGGGTGTCCTGCACGAGGATCGCCGTTTGTGGGCCGGGTGCCCATCGCGACGGCCGGCGCGTGTGGGCCGGGTGTCCTGCACGAGGATCGCCGCTTGTGGGCCGGGTGTTCTTCGCGACGGCCAGTGTGTGGAACGGGTGCCACCCGCCCCGGCTTCCAGCCGGGCGAGGGGAAGTGGGTCGTGCTCGCCGACCCCGAGGGGCATCTGTTCTGCGTCTGCCCGTCGAGCGGCCGGTGACCACCTCGCCGGCATGGACAGGGTGTCGTGCAAAACCGGCGGGGTTTCCTACCCGTTCGCCGGGCGTTCTAAGCTTGCGGGGTGACCCGTCAATCGCTTTTTTCTGAATGCCCTGTCGGTTATGTGAGGTGGCGATGACCTGGGTCGGGATATCCATCGCCCTGGTCGGCGCGCTGGGTTACGCCCTGGGGGCCGCGCTCCAGCAGTTCGAGGCGGTCTCCGAGGGCGCCTCGCTGAAACTGATGAGGCGGCCCCGCTGGTGGTTCGGCGGCATCGTCGGTTTGACGGGGGCGTCCCTGCACGCCGTCGCCCTCAGCTTCGCGCCGCTCATCACGGTGCAGCCGATCAGCGTGCTGACGCTGGTGTTCGCGGTACCGCTGGCGGCGATGCTGCACGGCAGGCGCCCGCACAGGGCGGAGCTCGTCGGTTCGGCCGCGGTGGCCGTCGGACTGCTCGGCCTGCTGCTGCTGGTCCCCGTGCACCCCGTGAAACCGCACATGACGAACTCGGAGGCGCTGGGCTTCCTCGGTTGCGTCGGGCTGGTCGTGCTCGTGACCCATCTGGTGGGACGGAGGATGACCGGCCAGGCTCACGCGCTCGTGCTGTCGGTCGCCGCGGGCGCCGTGACGGCGAGCGTCTCCACCTTCGTACGGGTGGTGGGCGGCGGTTTCGACGGTGACCTGCGCACGCTGCTCAGCTGGTTCACGGTCGCCATTCCCGTGCTGCTCGTCTGCGCGGTCGTGCTGCTGCAGAAGACCTACGCGGTGGGTTACTTCGGCATGTCCTACGCCGCCGTTCAGATCGTCGACCCGGTCGTCTCCATCCTCGCGGGGGCGCTCCTGCTCGACGAGGCGGTGCCCAGTGGCTGGCTGAACGTGATCCCCGCCCTCCTCGCCGCCGCGCTGCTCGTCTGGGGGACGATCACGCTGGGGCGGCTCTCCCCTGACCGGGGGGTTCCCGCCGTGGTGCGCGAGAAGGTGAGCGTCGTTTAGCGAGCGTCGTCCGTACGGGTTCCGCCGGGCGGGTTTCCCGCGTCCGTACGGATCCGGGTGCTTCTCCGTTGATTTTTCCGGGAGAAACGGTCACGGGGAGGGTGGTGTCCAGCCCAGCACCTCGTCCATCGAGCCGTTCACGCGCGAGGGTGCGAGCCGCCAACCGAGCGCCATCGTCGCGTCGCGCAGCCGCACGGTCAGCGGGCCGCGCATCCGGGTGACGCGGCAGATCGCGGCGGACCTGGCCACGATCCTGGATGTGCGCTCCAGCCGTGCGGCGGTGTAGCCGGCCAGACGGTCGTTCGCGCCGTTCGCCCCGGTGCCGCCGGTGAACCCCTCGCCGTCGCCGACCACACGGGCGAGAACCACCGCGTCCTCGATCGCCTGGCAGGCGCCCTGCCCCAGGTTGGGGGTCATGGCGTGCGCGGCGTCGCCCAGCAGGGCGACCCTGCCCCGGTGCATGGCCGGCAGGGGGGTGGCGAGGTAGCGGATGTCGTTTCTCAGGACCTTCTCCGGTGAGGCCGCGGCGAGCAGCTCGGGGATGGGGGAGTGCCAGTCGCCGAACAGCCGTCGCAGCTCGGCGAGCTGGTCTCCGCCACCGCCGCCCGCGGGGACGGTGTCGGTGGCGTAGCAGTAGGACGTGCCGCCGGCCAGCGGCATCACGCCGAAGACCCTGCCGCGCCCCCAGCTCTCGTACGCCTCGCCCGGGGCGCCCTCGGCGGGGATGAGCACCCGCCAGCTGGTGACGCCCGCGTAGCGAGGGGCCGGGTGGCCGGGAAACAGCGCCGACCTGACGGCGGAGTGGATGCCGTCGGCCGCCACCACCAGGTCAGCCTCCACCGGTCCGTCGGGGAGGGTCACCACGCCGTTCTCCGCGTCGACCCCCGAGACCTTGGCGTTCAGCCGGACCGTGCCGGGGGCGAGGTGGGAGGAGAGCATGTCGATCAGGTCCGCGCGGCGCAGCAGCACCACGGAGTCGCCGCCGTAGCGCGCGGAGGCGGCTTCCGCGCTCGTCTTCACCAGCCACCTGCCGTCGGAGCGCCGGATGCCGCCGCTGCCCTGGATCACCGACAGCTCACGGATCTCGTCACCCGCCCCGAACGTGTCGAGCGCCTTGATCGCGTTGGCGGCGACGGCCAGTCCCGAGCCGACCGACTCCAGGGCCGCCGCCCGCTCGAACACCGTCACGTCCCAGCCCTGCCGCTGCAACGCCACCGCCGCCGCCAGCCCTCCGATGCCCGCTCCGACGACCACCGCATGTGCCATGACCCTCTCCTTAACTACAGGTGTAGTGGAGATTACTACATCTGTAGTTAAACTACAAATGTAGTATCGAGGGGTGAAGTCGCAGCGTGCCGAGCTCGTCGCCGATGCCGCCATCGGCCTGCTCGCCGATCGTGGAATGCGCGGTCTGACCCATCGAGCCGTGGACGAGGCGGCGGGGCTGCCGCCGGGGTCGACCTCCAACCTGGCCCGTACCCGATCCGCGCTCCTGGAGCTGACCCTCGCGCGGCTCACCGAGCTGGAGTCCGCCGCGCTCGCCCCGGCCTTCGCCCCCCAGGGGGCGGAGATGGTCGAAACCCTCGTCGAGCTGGCGGCCCAGGCGCTCTGGGCGCAGCTCACGGTCGGTCGCCGGCAGACGATCGCCCGCTACGAACTGGCCTTCGAGGCCACCCGCAGACCGGAGCTGCGCACGATCTACGACAGGGCGGGCGAGCGCTTCCGCGGCCTCGCGGTCGAGCTCCTCTCCGCCGCGGGGTCGTCCGACCCGGTACGGCACGGGCGTCAGTTCGTCGCCTTCGGCGAGGGAGTGATGTTCGACGCCCTCATCGGGGCCGGGGCCGAACCGGCCCTGGACGACCTCCGGCTGGGGGTCAGGGAATTCCTGCGCGGCATGCTCGGCGAGGGAGCCTCATAGGCGCGAAGCCCCGGCGGAGTTCCCTACGGGTCGCGGAGCCTTACAGGGCTCCGTTTCCCGATTCGACGCCGATCCCCGCGACCCCGCGTGTCCGGCACCGGATGGCGATGCCGGATGTCGGCCGACCGTCGTCCGGGCGACGAGGTCATACGGGTCGGGAAGTCGCGGGGCGCGGGTCAGTGGGACAGGCCGGTGAGGCGGGCGCGGTGGGCGGGCCACTCGTCGTCGAGGATGCTGAAATAGGCGGTGTCGCGCCAGGTGCCGTCGGTGCGGCGGCGCTGGCGGCGCAGGACGCCCTCGGGAACGCCGCCGATGCGCATGATCGCGTTCTGCGAGCGGACGTTCAGGTTGTCGGTCTTGAGCTGGACCCGGTTCACGCCCAGCTTGTCGAAGGCGTGGTCGATCAGCAGCACCTTGCACTCGGTGTTCACCGCGGAGCGCCACACCGACCTGCCGTACCAGGTCCAGCCGATCTCGATGCTGTCGGCGTACCCGGGGGTGTCGATGTAGGTGGTCCAGCCGATCGCGCGACCGTTCTCCCGCAGGATCACCGCGAACGGCACGTGGTCCGGCGTCCCGGCCAGCCGGGCGGCGATCTCCGCCAGCGCGGCCTCGGTGTGCGGGGTCGGGGTGGGCATCCAGCGCCACACCTCGTCGTCGCCGCCACCGGCCAGGAACAGGTCGGGCACGTGGTCGCCGGTCAGCGGCTCCAGTCGTACGGTCTCGCCTTCGAGGATGACGGGCGCTGGCATCTTCGCGGTCATGGGGACGACCCTAGAGTCCGCGGTGGACCTGTCCGAAGGTCCACTCGGGAGGTGTTCCCGGGGACCACTCCGCGCTCGAACCGCCCGAGCCCGTGGCCCGCCGCGAAATCGTGGGCCGGGGGTTCCACGGTTTCGGGGGAGGAAGTGTGTCGACAGGCATACCGTCCGGTCGGTACTCTCGCGGGAGACTGCGAGGAGGGTCCATGGATTTCGCGTTCGACGCCGAGACCGAGGAACTGCGGGGACGGCTGCTCGGTTTCATGGACGAGTGTGTGTATCCGGCGGAGGAGGCCTTCGAGGCCCAGGCCGCCGAGAGCGGGTGGGCCAGCCCGCCGCTGATGGAGGACCTCAAGGAGGAGGCGCGCAGACGAGGGCTGTGGAACCTCTTCCTGCCGGGTGAGCACGGCGCGGGCCTGACCAATCTGCGGTACGCGCCGCTGGCCGAGATCATGGGCCGCTCGCCGAGGATCGCCCCCACCGCGACCAACTGCGCCGCCCCCGACACCGGCAACATGGAGGTCCTCTCCATGTTCGGCAACGCGTGGCAGCGCAAGGAGTGGCTGGAGCCGCTGCTGCGCGGCGAGATCCGGTCGGCGTTCGCGATGACCGAGCCCGACACCGCCTCCTCCGACGCCACCAACATCGCGCTGTCGATCGTGAGGGACGGCTCCGAGTACGTCGTCAACGGCCGCAAATGGTTCGCCTCCGGCGCGATGAACCCCAACTGCGCGATCTTCATCGTGATGGGCAAGACCGACCCCGAGGCGTCCCCGCACCGGCAGCAGTCGATGATCCTGATGCCGCGCGACACGCCCGGCATGCACATCAAGCGCGGGATGCACGTCTTCGGCTACTCCGACTCCGACCACGGCGGACACGCCGAGATCGTGTTCGAGGACGCCAGGGTGCCGGTCGACAACCTGATCGGCGAGGAGGGCGGCGGCTTCGCGATCGCCCAGGCACGCCTCGGGCCCGGCCGCATCCACCACTGCATGCGGCTCATCGGGATGGCCGAGCGGGCCGTCGAGATGATGTGCGTCCGAACCCTGTCGCGGAGCGCGTTCGGCAGGCCGATCGCCCAGCAGGGCGTCGTCCAGGACTGGATCGCCGAGTCACGGGTGAGGATCGAGCAACTCCGCCTCCTCGTGCTGAAGACCGCCTGGCTGATGGACACCGTCGGCAACCGGGGTGCCCACGCGGAGATCCAGGCCATCAAGATCGCCACACCGCGCGATGTGGAGTGGATCCTGGACAAGGCCGTCCAGGCCCACGGCGCCGGAGGCGTGAGCCAGGACTTCCCGCTGGCCGCTCTCTGGGCCGGAGCGCGCTCGCTGAGGCTGGCCGACGGGCCGGACGAGGTTCACAAGCGCTCCCTCGCCTACCGGGAGCTCAAGAAGTACATGTGATCCGGCGTCGTCGCCGGCCGTCCCGCAGGCCGGGGACGGCCGGCGGTGGCGAGGCACCCCAGGGACGGGCGAGGGGTAGGCGAGCCAACGCGGGTCGGTGAAGATTGACGCGGGCCGACGGAGATCGACGAAGGGAGCCTTTCGTGGCGCTGGACGAGAAGGCGGTGAGGGAACGCGCCGCCGCGTTCCTGGCCGGGCACGACCCCGCCGGAGACCGGCTGGAGTTCCTGAGGGCCAGGTTCGACGCCGGACTCGCCTGGGTGCACTTCCCCGAAGGGCTCGGAGGGCTCGGAGCCGCACGCGAGCTGCAGAACGTCGTGGAGCGCGAGCTGGAGGGGACACCGCAGCTCGATCTCGGGGTGCAGACGATCGGGCTGGGGATGGCGGCGCCCACGATCCTGGCGTTCGGCACCGACGAGCAGCGCGTACGGTTCCTGCGCCCGCTGTGGACGGGCGAGGAGATCTGGTGCCAGCTCTTCAGCGAGCCCGGCGCCGGCTCCGACCTGGCCACACTCGGCACCCGCGCGGTGAGGGACGGCGACGAGTGGGTGGTGGACGGGCAGAAGGTGTGGACCTCCGGCGCCCATCACGCCCGGTGGGCGATCCTGGTCGCCAGGACCGACGTGGACGTGCCCAAGCACCGGGGACTCACCTACTTCGTGTGCGACATGCACGCCCCCGGGGTCGAGGTGAGGCCGCTGCGGCAGATCACCGGCGAGGCCGAGTTCAACGAGGTCTTCCTCACCGGCGTACGGCTCGGTGACGACCTGCGGCTGGGAGAGGTCGGCGACGGCTGGCGGGTCGCGCAGACCACGCTCATGAACGAGCGGGTCGCCATCGGCGGCGCGCCGGTCCGGCGGGGCGGCGGCATGGTCGGCCTGGTCACCGAGACCTGGCGCTCCCGGCCCGAGCTGCGCACCCACGACCTGCACCGGCGGCTGCTGCGCCTGTGGGTGGAGGCGGAGGTGACGCGCCTGGCGGGTGCGCGCCTGCGCGAGCAGCTCTCCGCCGGGCAGCCCGGACCCGAGGGCTCCGGTATGAAGCTCGCCTTCGCCGACCTCAACCAGGCCCTGTCGGGGCTGGACGTGGAGCTGCGCGGGGAGGAGGGCCTGGTCTACGACGACTGGACCTTCCGCCGTTCCGACACCGTCGACTTCTTCGGCAGGGGTCCCGGATACCGCTATCTCCGCGCCAAGGGCAACTCCATCGAGGGCGGTACCTCGGAGATCCTGCGCAACATCATCGCCGAGCGCGTGCTCGGCCTTCCCTCGGAACCTCGCGTCGACAAGGACGTGCCCTGGAAGGATCTCCCGCGATGACGGCAACGCCGGTCGCGGTGAGCGGAGTGGTCCGGGCAGCGAATGAGGAGTGGTGAGCTATGACACTGCTGTACAGCGAGGTCGAGGAGGAGCTGCGCGCCTCCGTGCGGGATCTTCTCGCGGACCGCTGCGGGGCCGCCGCCGTGTTGAGGCGCGTCGAGTCCGGGGCGCCGTACGACATGGACCTGTGGAAGACGCTGTCGCGGGAGATCGGGGTCGCGGGCCTGCTGGTGCCTGAGGAGTACGGCGGGGCGGGGGCGTCGGCGCGGGAGGTCGCGGTGGTGCTGGAGGAGCTGGGGCGGGCGGCGGCGCCGTTGCCGTTCCTCACCAGTTCGGTGCTCGCCACCGTGGCCCTGCTGCGGGCCGGCGAGGGGGAGCTGATCCGGGAGCTCGCCTCGGGGGAGACGACGGCGGCGCTCGCGGTGTCGCTGGCGGCCTCGCCGTACCGGCCGCCGCGGGAGACCGTCACCGTCACCGGCGAGGGGATCCTGGACGGGGAGGTGAGGGCGGTGGCGGGCGCGGACGTGGCGGACGTGCTGCTCGTGCCCGTCGGAACGGCGCTCTATCGCGTGCGGGCGGCGGATGCCCGGATCGAGGTGGTGCCGTCGCTCGACCTGACGCGGCCGGTCGCCACCGTCACGTTCTCCGGCGTCTTCGCCGGTGAGGCGATCGGCCGGTTCGAGGCGCGGAGGGTGCTGGGCTTCGGCGCGGGACTGCTCGCCTCCGAGCAGCTCGGGGTCGCCGAGTGGTGTCTGAGCACGACGCTCGCCTACATCAAGGAGCGCCGGCAGTTCGCCCGCCCGGTGGGGTCCTTCCAGGCGATCAAGCACCGGATGGCCGATCTCTGGCTGGACGTGGTGCGCGCCCGCGCCGCCGCGAGGAACGCGGCCGACCTGCTCGCCACGGACTCGGGAACGTCCGACGGGCAGGAGAGGGCACGGGACCGCGAGTCGGCGGTGGCGGTGGCCGCGTCGTGGTGCTCGGAGGTGGCGGTGCGCGTCGCCGAGGAGGGCGTGCAGCTCCACGGCGGGATCGGGATGACCTGGGAGCACCCCCTTCACCTCTATCTCAAGCGCGCCAAGTCCACCGAGGTCGCGCTCGGCACTCCCGGTGCCCACCGGGACGCCCTGGCGACTCTGGCGGATCTGCCCGCACCGGTCTGACCGGCGGTCAGGCGGGGGGTGCCGGCTGATTCGGGCGCAGCGAGGCGAGCAGCAGGTCGGCGAAGTACGCCCCCAGCTCGGGGCCGGAGAGCGCGCCCTTCGGGCTGTACCAGGTGCCCAGGTGGTGGACGGAGCCGAAGAAGAAGTCGACGACGATGTCGGCGGGGATGTCGTCCCTGAAGGTGCCCTCGCGCTGTCCCTCGGTGACCAGGTCGCGGAAGCGCTCGTGGTAGTGGCGCCGCTCGGCGCGTACGACCTTGCTGGTGTCGGGTGCGAGCAGGTGCATCGAGCGGAAGAAGATCTTGAAGTCGTCCAGGTTGTCCACCGTGGTCGTCACGACGTCCGCGGCGGCGGAGTGCAGGCGCTCGGCCACCGGCCCCGGGCTGTCGGCGAAGTGCGTCAGGCGCTCCATCTGCAGGCGCAGCACCCGCCCGTAGATCTCGTGGAGCAGGTCGTCCTTGGAGTCGAAGTAGTGGTACATGGCGCCCTTGGTGACGCCGGCCGCCGAGACGACCTCCTGCACCGACGTGCTCTCGAAGCCCCGCTCGGCGAACAGGCGGGTGGCCTCGCTGAGCAGGCGTTGTCGCACCGGCTCCTGGTCCTGAGTCATGTGTCCCCCATGGTGTGGTGAGGGAAAGCATACCGACTGGTCGGTTACGTCGCCGATGACTGGCGAATGCGTGTTACTTGCGTCACCTTCGCGGCTAAGGGATAGCTGGAGCCCCCGGTTGGGTATTTCATAGTCTAAGGATCTTCAACGTGGCAGGTCCCCCACCCTTCTCCTTGCCGACCGCTTCAGCCATGGGGGTTCGCTATGCCGGGCGGATCTATCTACGTGACGCCAGTCGACCAGGTCCACGGCCTGTCGCCGCAGGTCATGTACGAGCAGTTCTGGATCAAAGAAGTCGTCCACCGTAGAAAGGTGCGCGCGGTCAAGGCCGCGTTGGGCCTGGTGGTGGGCGTCGCGCTCGCCTACCGGTTCGGCCTGTCCCCGGTGATCCTCGGGCTGCTGGGCGGCCTGCTCGTCGCGGGCGGGGACGCGTACTGGACCTGGAGGCAGTACGACGCCACCGCCGTCTGGCGCGGCAGGCGCAGGGGCGAGACCATCACCGGCAAGCTGCTCCGTCGCAAGCTGCGCAGGGAGGGCTACCGCATCCTCGAAGGCCGGGCGATACCGGGAAAGGCCTCGGTCGACCACCTCGTCATCGGCCCCGGGGGCGTCTGGGTGGTGGACAACGAGGCGTGGGACCCCGACACCGAGATCGCCCGCTACGGCGACCGGTTGTTCCTGGGCGAGAAGTACGGCACGAAGGTGGCGAAAGCGCTCGTGGACGTCGCCGACTCGCTGGCCGAGGTGCTCTCCCGCGAGTCGGGCATCCCCGTCACCATCGAACCCCTGATCGCCGTGCACGGCGGGGAGATCAGGCGGTCGGTCACCGCGGAGGGGATCACCCTCCTCAAGCCCCGCCTGGTCGCGCGCTGGATCAAGCAGGGCCCCCGGGCCGATTTCGACGAGGCCCAGGTCGAGCTCCTGGCCAGGACCGCCGCCCGGGTGCTGCGCCGTATGAGCTGAGCGGCACGGGCCGAGCCGTATGAGCCGAGCCGCGTGAGCCGAGCCGCGTGAGCCGAGCGCGCCCGGCCCCCGTTCGTCAGACGAGTTCCTCGACGAAGGCGGCGAGCTGCGTGACGTTCCGGCACTCGTACATCGGCACGATCCCGCCGTACGCCGTCGCCAGGGAGTCGCCGCTGTCCCACTGGGCGGTCGGCTCCGGGTTGAGCCAGTAGGAGTGCCGGGCGCCGTCGGCCAGACGCCGCAGCGTCTCCAGCGCGGGCGGCTGGTAGTTGGACCGGGCGTCGCCCAGGATCAACAGGGACGTCTTCGGCCCGATGGCGTCGCCGTACCGCTCGGCGAACGTCTTCAGCGCGTGGCCGTAGTCGGTCCGGCCGAACCGGACCATGTCGGCCTCCCTCGTGAGCCGCGTCATCGCCTCCACCACGTCCGCGCCCGGCACGAAGAACCGGGTGATCTCGTCCACGGTGTCCACGAACCCGAACGCGCGCACCTTGGTGAACTGCTCGCGCAGCGCGTACGTGAGCAGCAGGGTGAAGTGCGCGAAGGAGGCGACCGAGTCGCTGGCGTCGCAGAGGATGACCAGCTCGGGCTTGTGCGGCCGGCGCGGCCTGTTGAAGGTGGTCAGTGGCACCCCGCCGCTGGACAGCGAGGCCCGTACGGTCCTGCGGAAGTCGAGGCGGCCACGGTGGCCGAGCCGGTGCTTGACCGTGAGCCGGGCGGCGAGGCGGCGGGCGAGCGGGTGCACCTCCCGGCGGAGCCTCGCCAGGTCGGCCTTGGTGATCCGCAGGAAGTCGAGCCGCTCAAGCGGCGGGTGTACGGAGGCGCGGGCGATTCTTTCGATCCCGGACTCCTCGGCGATCCGGCGGCGCACCTCCGCTGAGACGGCCTCCTCGAAGCGCCTGGTGTTCTCGCCGATCCGCCGGCGGGCCACCTTCTCGGCGAGCCCGCCGCGCTCCCGGCCCGCGAGGACCTCGGCGAGCAGCCGCGCCATGAGCGTCTCGGGAGAGAGCGCCCGCATCACCGGGTAGGAGAACCAGTTCTGCCTGCCGGGTCCTGCCGGCTGGCGGCCGAAACGCTCCACCATCTCCCGCGCGAACTCGTTCATGCCCTCGGCGCCCAGCAGCAACTCGGCGAGCCGGTCGCGCAGCTCGGGAACCTCGGCGGTCCGCGGGTCCGGCAGGCCGGGCTCGGCCTCGCGCGGCGCCCGCAGACCGGTCGTCGAGGCGGGAAACCACAGGTCGAACAGCGTGTCGAAGCCCGGTCGGTACGAGGGCCGCTTGACCAGCGTCGCGGCGTACGCCGCCCGCAGCGACTCCCGCTCGGTCAGGTCGATCACCTCCAGCGCCCTGGCCGCGTCCAGCCCTTCGGCCGGCGACACCGGCAGCCCGGCCTCGCGCAGCGCGTGCACGAACCCCACGTGCCGGTCGAGCAGACTCACCCCCGGCCCCCCGCCTCGCGAAGAGCGCCGTGCACGTTGTGGACCGGGCTTCTCGCTCCGTGGAGCGGGTTTCCCTCGCCGTTCGCCATGCCGTTCGCCGCGTCCCTCGCCACGCCGTTCCCCGTGCCCTTCACAGGGCGAGCTCTTTACGGGCGCGCGTCTGGTCGGAGGCGTGCTTGAGGACGACGCCGAGGGTCGCCCCGATCGCCTCCTCGTCCAACTCGGTCCTGCCCAGCGCGAGCAGGGTGTTGGCCCAGTCGATCGTCTCGGCGATCGAGGGCGACTTCTTCAGCTCCAGGGCGCGCAGGGTGGCGACCGTGCGGGCGAGCTGCTCGGCGAGGCTCGCCTCGATCGCGGGCACCTGGGCCAGCACGATGTCACGCTCGCGTTCCGGCGTCGGATACTCCAGGTGCAGATACAGGCAGCGCCGCTTCAGCGCCTCGGAGAGCTCGCGGGTCGCGTTGGAGGTCAGCACCACGTACGGCTTCCGTACGGCGGCGATCGTGCCGAGTTCGGGGATCGTCACCTGGTAGTCGGACAGGATCTCCAGCAGCAGCCCTTCCACCTCGACGTCGGCCTTGTCGATCTCGTCGATCAGCAGGACCGTCGGCGTCTGTGAGCGGATCGCCGCGAGCAGCGGCCGCTCCAGCAGGAACTCCTCGGTGAAGATGTCGTCATGCGTGGCGTCCCAGTCCTCGCCCTGACCGGCCTGGATGCGCAGCAGTTGCTTCTTGTAGTTCCACTCGTACAGCGCTCTGGCCTCGTCCAGCCCTTCGTAGCACTGCAGCCTGATGAGCCGGGCGCCGGTCGTCGCCGCCACGGCCTTGGCCAGCTGGGTCTTGCCCACCCCCGCGGGCCCCTCGGTGAGCAGCGGTTTGCCGAGCGCGCCCGCCAGGAAGACCGAGGTCGAGATGGAGTCGTCGGGGAGGTAGTCGACGGCGTCGAGCCGCTCGCCGGCGTCGCTCGGTGAGGCGAACCACATGTGTGCTCCCAGTACCGGACCGAATGTTGTTCTAGCTTAACCGGTGATCACTGCCGGCCGCTGTCCGTCATCCGTCGGCGATCGTCACGATTTCGAGGCCACGTCCGATGTGCGCTATTGTTCAAGGGCTTCAAGCGCCGCTAGCTCAGTTGGTTAGAGCAGCTGACTCTTAATCAGCGGGTCCGGGGTTCGAGTCCCTGGCGGCGCACACTACATCTGACCAGCGCATCCCCTGATCACAGGGGATGCGCTGTTCGGGTTTCCGATGCGCCGATTCATGTCGTTTTCCACCCGATGTTTGCTCCATGTTGGCTCCAACGCCGCCGCCCCGGCACAAACGATCACCCGGGCGCCGCCACAGCGGCCGTGATCACGTCATGATCCCCGCGAAGCTCCTTATCCGCCGGCGGCCTTCACGGGATCGCCCTCCGAGAGGCGATCCCGTGAAGGCCGCCGCATCCCACCGTAACCACGCCGCCCTCCGAATCGGGCAGCCTCGAACGCACAGCCCAGGGGCGAGCGTTCCGGGCCGATCACACACCGACGAGAGGGCCCCATGGCTGATGCAGGGCGGAGACCGCCCCTGAATCCGTCAGCGGCAGATAAGCGCGTCCAGTCTGACCATTTCCATGCGCGGCCGCCCAATCGGTGATGCCCTTACCTTCCATACCCGACGGCGTCAGACGAAGATCTCCGCAGGCAGCCCAGACGGGCTCCGCACCATGCGCCACAGTCGCCCGGCATGTCTCCAAGATTTGATCATGTCTATGGTGAAACATGGGCACAGTGTTCACTCCCATAGCCTCCGATCACCTGCAAGGTGTCCACTACGAGCCAGCCACGGGCGTTCTGCTGATCCGCTTCAGCGGCGGCTCGGTTTATCAGTACCGAAATGTCCCTTCTAGCCTTTTTCGGAAGATGCTCGACGCCCAACCACCCCCCTGGTCGGCGGTGGGCCGGGAATTGAGGGACAAGTTGCGCTACGGAGGAATCCGAGTCTCTTGAGCGAGATTCTCACGGATGCTTTAGGGTGTTTCGGATGTGTCGGCTGTTGAACCCGATTCGCGGGGGAAAAGTCGTGACGTGAGGTTCAGGATCGCTCACAGAGCCAGGATGCCTGGCACGGAACAAATGGTGGGACGCAGTGCAGCTGAGGGCTTTCTCGATCGAAGGATTCCGGTCGCTCACCCACGTGACCGGGATTCCTGTGAGTGGGCCAACCATCCTCGCCGGGCACAACGACGGAGGGAAGACCGCGATCCTGGATGCCCTGGCCTTCCTACTCGGCACCTACAAGCCGACCGATGATGATCGGACGTACGAGGTCGGCCCGCCTGAAGCCACCGAGGTGTCCCATGGGCTCTCCAGATGCGGCTCGACCCTCGTGGAGGGCGATTTCGAACTCGATGCCTGGGAGCGCGCCGAATTCCTATTGCCAGCAAGTTTGCGCCTCCGTAGAGTCTTGAACGAGGACACCACCACGCGGTACTGAGCTGATCGTAAGTTTTGGGACTACTGACGTTATGTGCCGATGTAGGCCAAATGAGGGTCGGTGAAGAAGGACCGGACGATGTCGGGGCGCTTTTGCAGCCGGTGCATGCCACTGTGCATGGCCGCGGCCAACTCGTGCTCATCGGCGACCGCCTCACGAGCCACCCGGGCCTTGATGTTTTGATTGACCCACTCATCAGGGTTGAGATCGGGGGCGTAGGCGGGCAGGAAGAACAGGCGCAACCGGCCGCCGGTACGCGCGACGAAATCACGCACCGCTCGAGCGGTGTGGATCGAGGAGCCGTCGACGATCAGGAAGATCGGCCCGGTGACGGTACGCAGCAGTTGCGCGCAGAATCCGAGGAACGCCCACCGGTCCATCGAGCCGTGCCACAGCCGGTAGCGCAGCGTGCCGTCCGCGGCGACCGCCGAGAACATCTTCACCGACCGGTGCTGGGCCCCGGCGCACACCACCGGGGTCTGCCCGATCAGCCCCCAGGTGGTACCGGCGCGGTGATCGACGCGCATGCTCATCTCATCGGCGAACAACACCAGTGCCCCCAGCGCGCGGGCCAGGCGACAAAGCCGCGGCAACAGCACCGTCGTCCACCGGGTCACAGCCGCCGGATCACGCCGCCATGCCCGATAGGCCGGGCGTTGCGGCGACAGGCCCAGCCCGCGCAGCAACCTCCCTGCCGCCGCCACCGACAAACCGATCCCGAACCAGGCCGCGATCACCATCGCCACCAGCGCCCGCGTCCACAACGCCACCGTCACCCCCAGTACCTGACGGGGGGTGACATCACGCACCACCGCCTTGACGGTCTGCTCCTGGCCGGGCGTCAGCCGCCGCGGCCGGCCCGGCGCCTTCTTGATCCGCAGCGCCTCGACCCCGCCCGCCCGTGCCTGGCGTTTCCACCGAAACACCGACTCTCGGCCCACCCCCAGCGCCTCGGCCACCCGATCCGGTGACATACCCCCCTCCAGCAACCGAAGGGCGAAAACCTTCTCCTCGAACGTCGCTCTGCGACCTTTTCTCGCCATACCCCCAGCATGCGCCCGCCGGAAATCGATCTCCCACCGCCACCCAACACGTACCAAAACTTACGATCGGCTCAGTATGAGTGCTGGCTGCCCGTCCCGGACGATAGTCGCCTGCGCGACCTCCAGAGCCAACTCGCCCCGGCGCTCAAGGAGCTCGCCAGGGAATTCGGGCTGGAGACTGCCACTAGCAGAAAAGCGGATGTGGCGAGCGCACTACGCGTCTACGCGGCGGAGAACTCGAGCTCCGAGGGCTGGATGCCGGCCCCCGCAGCTCTACTCAGGCGCCTCCCGCGCCTCCTCTGCTTCGACGGGAGGACACCGAAGCCCGAGGACGCGATCAAGACGGCTCTCATGGGCAAGCTCAAGGAGCACATCGCTGACGAAGCGGTCTCCGGCAACATCGCAGAGATCGAAAAGCAACTCCAGGAAAGGGTCCGCACGGACGCGAAGTCACTGTGCGACCACATCCGCGAACGCTGCCCGGATCTGAGCGAAGTCTCCGTCGATCCCGAGATCTCCCTGTTCCACAACTTCGGCGCAGCTTCCCTGAAAATCTCGCGCAAGTCGGGAGAGCCGGTGCGGCTCGACCGATCCGGGCAGGGAAGCGCCCGTCGCATCTCGCTCGCCATCTGGGAGTGGACGAGCGAAGTGCTCTCCGAAGAGGCGAACAGCGCTCCATCCGTCAATCTCGATGAGGGCGGCGAACCTACTCCGCCTCCGCTCCAGAGCATCATCGTCTACGACGAACCAGACACTCACCTCGACTACGACCACCAGCGCAAGATCATGCAATTGATCCGTGAGCAGAGCGCCATCCCGAACGTGCGGGTGATCGTCGCCACGCATTCGATGAGCCTCATCGATGGCGTGGACATCTCCGACGTCCTCAACCTGCGTCTGGACAACGAGCGGACCGTGATCGAGCGACTCGGCACGGACGAGCACGACGAGATCGACCGACACCTACGCGAGATCTCTGCCTCGGTCGGTCTCCGCAATACCGTCCTACTTCATGAGCGGTGCTTCCTCGCAGTCGAGGGCGATACGGAGCAGCAGTGCATCCCACTCCTCTTCCGCCGGTCGGAGGGCCTGTCCCTCCAAGCTGCGGGCGTGGCGCTGTGGGCCTGCGGTAACAATGAGGGAGCGTTCCTCTTGGCGCAGTACCTGGTGAAGCACGGACGAGCGGTGTTGCTCATGGTCGACTCCGACAGCGATTCCCTGAAGTTGTTCAAGGAGGATAACCTCATCAGGGTTTTCGGAAAACAGAAGGAGAAGATCGTTAAACTTGTCGGGGACGAGAAAGTCCGCGAATTGGAGGCTCTCTTCTCCGACGAGACGTGGGCGTCTGTCGCTAACGAAAAATGGCCCTGCGAAGGTGGCTGGTCACCCTCTGACTTCGCGGCACTCCGCTACGAGGGGAAATTTAGCAAAGCGGTCGAGATGAAACTTAGGGAAAGAAGCGAGTTCGGCCCGAGCGGGAAACCCGAGATGATGTATCACCTGGCATCCTCTCTCACCAGACCAGAGGATGTTCCCGCACAACTACGGGAGATCTTTTCCCAGCTCAGGGAGCTGGCTGGGCGATAAGCCCGGCCCCTGGCACCACCCGATTCCGACTGGTACGCCTCGCAAGCATCCGGTTTTTTCTCTGCTCAGTGGTAGGAGGCTCCCAGGTGTGCCACCCGACCGGAGCCCGCCAACGCTGGAAGTGGGTACGGGCCTCTATCCCGCACCAACGGCATCCGTTAGGCGGTGTGATCGTTGTATCAGTGCTGGGCGAATCCTCGATCATGTCTCCTCCCACTCAGTATCATTCCCCATGACACTGACAAAATTCGCGATAGCGAGGGGCTAAAGCAGGACAGAAGCTACCTGATGCATCCCTGGCGAAGAAGTTGCCAATAGTACAGGTTCGGCATACGCCAGAGTCCGGAGCGTGGGGGCGGGCGGGACGTCTCAGTCCTGATCGCGGACGTCCGCATGTACTCATCATCACCTTGGTAAGCAATGCGGAACAGCCCACTGAGCTGATGCTCCACCTCACCACGGCAGGGTTCCGCGATGGACTCCCGGCGTTTTGAGGCCTGGAGCCCTCTGGTGATAGCAGGGATGGGGGACCACCCGATCTGGGTATCGGTCCCCCATCCCTGCCCGTCGCGCCTTGGCCTATGAAGCGCGTGTGCTCCTCCGCGCATTGTGGATGACCGCCGCAGCGTCCTCAGCGGATTGCCTCGCCAGGTCGGCAGGACCGAGGTGTACGTGTCGGTCGCGATGGTGATTGAGGACAGCCCGAGGGTCTCCTGGACGACCTTCATCTCGTGTCCGGCGGCGAGCAGGGTCGTTGCGGCCTCGTGGCGGAGGTCATAGGGGCGTACGGGGGAGCCTGGCCTCCATCGCGAGTTGCTCGAACTCCGCGGTTGCGTTGCCAGGGAATAGCGCCTCGCCGGTCTCGGTGGCGAACACGAACCTTGATCCACCCACGCCTCCCCAGAGGCCAGGCGCTCGACGTTCTGACGGAGCCGATGCGCCCTGAACTGCCGGATCGTGTCCTAGAAACACTCACAAAACGAGAAGTCCCGCCATCTCGTCGAACGAGCTGACGGGACCGACCTTGAGGCTTACCCGAGAAGCAGAAGGCTCCTGTCGGACTCGCAGAGCGAGTCCGACAGGAGCCTTCATGTGGTTGATCTACAGCGTATCCTGGCCGAGGAGGGCCAGCCTGTTAACGTCAGGCTGGGCCTCCCCTACGAGGCGAGGGGCGTCGTCTGCTCCGCGTGGGGCTGAGTGTGCATGTCGATGTCGGTCCAGACCGTGTGGCCGACCGCCGGGCTGCCGTGGACGCCAATCGTGAACGCGAGTTGCGAGGCCAGGAACAGTCCCCGCCCACCCAGGCACGGCTCGTTGTGGAGCGCCATCCGGGACGGCAACGACGGGGCGCCCACTCCGCCGAGGTCGGTGACCGCGACGTAGGCCAGATCGTCCAGGACGAGTTCCAGCCCGAACCAACCACCCGGCTGGCTTGAGCGCGTGTACAGCACCGCGTTGCTGCAGAGCTCCGTCACGATCAGCGCCACGTCATCTTCCCGAGCAGTCCCGGCGAACAGCGCCGCCGCGAGCCTACGGGCCTCGCGAATCTGGTCGGTCCTCCCCGGGAACGTCCGGCGCCATACCAGCGGGCCCGGTCCCTTCAACCACTCCTGCGCCGAGCCGCAGCCCAGCCTTCCCTTCACCATGCGCATCCTCCTTCATGATCCTGCCGCCCGGCGGGCCGCGACGCGGCCACCGTGAACCGTGCGGCGGGCACCCATCAACAAACGCCTCGCGTTACAAGGTCAAGCCCGGTTTCTCCTGCCCCCGCCTTCCCGCTGCGCCTTTCCCCACGTGGTTGCCTGAAGGTTCTCTTCCAGGTGATGGACTTTTGAGGTGCCGGGTATGGGCAGCATGACGGTCGACTGGCCTAGAAGTTCGGCCAAGGCGAGCTGACTGGGAGACTGTCCTGCCTTGGGCGCGGGTTCGGCGCCTGTGAGGGGCCGGGCGAGGCGCCCTTGGGCGAGCGGGAACCAGGGGAGGAACCCGATCCCTTGCTCGGTGCAGTGGTCGAGTACGTCCTGGCTGGCGCGATCTTCGAGGTTGTAGCGGTTCTGGACGGTGGCGATGAGTGTGTTTCGCCGGGCGCGCTCGATCTCCTGGATCGTGACCTTGGACAGCCCGAGGTGCCGGATCTTGCCTTCTGTCTGCAGTGTGGCGAGTGCGCCTACTTGGTCTTCGAGCGAGATTCGCGGGTCGATGCGGTGGAGTTGGTAGAGGTCGATCGTCTCCAGCCGGAGACGTCGCAGGCTCATCTCGACGCATCGGCGCAGGTATTCAGGTCGTCCGAGGGGCGCCCACTGGTTGGGGCCTTGGCGAGTGAGGCCGCCTTTGGTGGCGATGACGAGGTCGCCGGGGTAGGGGTGGAGAGCCTCGGCTATCAGGCTTTCGCTGACGTGCGGGCCGTAGGCGTCGGCAGTGTCGATGAGGTTGACGCCGAGATCGACTGCACGGCGCAGCACTCGAAGGGCTTCGGCGCGGTCCGTAGGTTCTCCCCACGCGCCGGGACCGGTCAGCGGCATAGTGCCCAGGCCGAGCCGGTTGACCGGAAGGTCTCCGCCGATCAGGAACGTGTCATTCGTCGCGGGCATTGGCCACCTCTCGGTCGGGAATGGAGAAGAAGGCGTGCAGCCGGTCCCGGATGGTCGCCGCGAGCTGGGCGGGCAGTTTGTCGGTGCAGTCGATGAGCAAGATGTCGTATCCGGCTTGGATCAGGCGGTCGCAGGCATGCCGGTAGAAGTGGGTCTCTGCGTGCGAGGAACCGGGGGTGAGCTGGAACCGGTTGTGTGCGCCCCGGGCAGCGAGCCGGGCTGCGATGGTCTGGGGATTGGCTTCCAGGACGACGGCGAGGTCTGGCCGATCAGCATGGGAGTTGAGGCCCCAGAGGAATGCAGGATCGAGGCCGTCGAAGCGTTGCATGACGAGCCCGGAAGGGACGTACCGGTCGCAGATGACGATCTGTCCTGCGTCAAGGCGAGGCCGGATCTCGTGGTCGAGGTGGTGGTAGCGGTCGGCGCTGTAGAGGCAGGCGAGGGCCGGGCCACTGACGCTCTCGGTCAGCCTCCGGGCGAGGTCGCCGATCAGGCCGCCGGACGGCTCGGCAGTGACGTGAACCTTCTCGCCGTCTGCGGTGAGCAACGCGGCGAGCTCGGCGACGACCGTTGACTTGCCTGTTCCGGACGGGCCGTCCACGGTCACGAACAGGCCGCGCCGCTGCTCAGAAAAGGGTCTCAGCCGGGTCATCAGCGGGCTCCTTCCCCAAGAGCGCGGCGAAGGTCAATGCCGTCTGGGCGGGCGGAGAGGCGAGGCGGGCCAGAAGCCGGGCGCACACGAGCGCGTCGTAGGTGGCGCGGTGTGGCTGGAGATCCGCGCCCAGGCCGGCGGTCAGCGAGAGGGCTTCGGCGAGGTGTCCGAGCTTGTAGGACATTTGACCGGGAAGAAGCCGCCGCGCCAGCTTGAGAGTGTCGACCACCTCGACAGGGGCGAAGCCCGGCAGCGTACGGGTCAGGACCCCGAGGTCTACGTGGGCGTTGTGCGCGACGAGCACCGCCCTGTCCAGCTCGCTCCGGATCTCGGCGTCGACTTCCCCTGCTGTCGGTGCGGCCGCGACCTGGGCGTCGGTGATGCGGTGGAACCGGCGGGCCATCGGTGTGATGGGCCGAGGAGGCTTGACCAGCCAGGACCGAGCGTCCCCGATCTGTCCCTCGATGATCGGGACGATCGCGAGTTCGACAAGGTCGGGGGGCTGCTGCCCGTTGCTCTCCACGTCCACAACGGCGTACCGGTGGTGTGTCCAGGTTGAGGTCATGAGTTGTTCTCCCATCCGATGTCGGCGCGACCGTGCTGGTGTTGCAGGTGCGGGTGCCCGGCATCGTGGATCTGGAAGGCGAACTTGTGCTGGAGGAAGTACCTGGGCTGCTCGCTGGGAAGGCCTTCCACCTGCGCGGCTCGTTCGGTGACGCTGAGCACCTTCAACCCTGCCGCCTCAGGCAGCGGCTTGGCGGCTTCTTGCAGCTGAATCGCCGTCGGTACCTGATGTGCTCCCGCGCAGAGCTGCAGCTGCCGGACGGGGCAGATGTCGCACAACTCCCGAATGCCGAAGTGCCCGTTGTAGTCGGGAAGCCCATGGGCATAGGAGACCGCGCAGGAGGTCTTGCGGAAGAGCGCCGCGGAACTGTCACTCCTCGCGAAGGCTCGCAGGACCCGCTGCTCCAGTGTCTCCGGCACGATCTTCCGCCGGGCTGTGCCCTGGTAAGGCTCCGGTAGCCCGTTCGCCTTGTAGTAGTCGGCGATCTCGGCACGATAGAAGAGACCGGTGAACACGGCAGCGTCGGCGAACTTCGCCAGGTCAGCGGCCCGCGCGAGATGCTCGGGGCTGTCGTTGAGGCCCGGCACGAGGGGGCGCCAGTAGAACACTGTCCGATACGTGCGCGGCCGATACCCACTGGCCAGCTTCATCGAGGTGGCCGAAACCTCCGAGGGGAATGGCTCGATCCGCTTGTCCTCGATCCCCGAGTAGGTGAACAGCAACGTCACCTTGAGGTTCTGCAGCGCCGACAGGACCTGACAGTCGGATTCCGTCACCTGGAATCGGGTGATCACCAGCACGTGGTTGGTGAGACCTCGGCCGTCCAAGTCCTCCAGGCACGCGAACAGGTGCTCCTTCACCCCCGGCAGGAACGGGTCGGTGGCCCTGTTGAAGATCTGCACCGGTGTGACGTGCGCCTGGAAATAGCGGTGGCCGACGAGTTCGTCGACTGCTTCGGTGTCGGACATGAGGGCGCGCGGCTGCCGGGAGTCCCAGAGCCCGTAGGTGTGTCGGATGCAGTACGCGCAGTCCAGCGGACACCCTTGGACGTGGTTCAGCGACAGCCCGGACTTGCGGTACTCCACCACTTCACGCGCGCGGGCCGGCAACGCCGAAACCGCTTCGATCGGCAGCAGCGGCACACCGCGCCTCGGCAGCCGGGCGTGTTCGGCTTTGGTGGTCGGATCGACGGGTGACACGGGGGCCTCCAGCGGCAGTACGGATGAGGTCGTTTACCCGTTACGAAACCGCTACTGTCAGGCATCATGGAACCTGCCAGTTCCAGGCAGGCAGTCTGGCAGGCACCCCTGACGGCAAGGACGTGCAGGTGAACCCTCGACTCTCCTTTTCACCGGACAGACTGAAACACCATCGGGCGCGGGCCGGAATGTCGCAGGCCGGACTCGCCGCCAAGCTCCGGGAGATGACCGGGACGACCACGGTCAGCGCGAATTACGTCTACCGGTGGGAATCAGGGCTCCGGACACCCGACGACTGGCTCGTCGCGCTGGCGTTGGCACTCGAAGTCGAGGTCAACGACCTCTGTGAACCCGTGCCCGATCCGGCGGGCAGGAGGGGGCATCCGCAGCCCGCCGGACATGGTCTCGATCAGTGGGGGCAGGTGAGCGAAGTGCTCCGTCGGTCCTTCCTCGCGCGCGGGCTCACCCTGGCCGCGCTCCCGCCGGTCATCCGTGCCCTGGACGTGATCGGGGACGGCAACCTCGGAACCGTCGCAGATGGCCTCGGTGAACTCGTCGAGCACTACACCCAGTCGATGACAATCCTCGCCCCTGGTCGCGCCTACGACGAAGTCCTGGCTGTCCGCGCCTATGCCGGTACGGTCCTTGATCGAGCCCATAACACCTCGCGAAGTCTCGAACTCTCCCTCACCTGCGGATGGTTGTCCGGGCTCCTGGCTGTCGCCGCTCATGACATGGGCGAGCACGCCACCGCCCGACTGTGGTGCTCCGACGCAGAAAGGCGGAGCGAAGACGCACGACACCCCGAACTGGCCGGGTGGGCTTACCTGACCCGAGCGATGATCGCGCACTACCAGCGGCTGCCCAATGAGGCTGCCGCGCTCGCGGCCAAGGGCCGGCACATCGCACCCATCGGCACCGTAGCCCACGCCAAACTCGCCGCCCACCAGATGCGTGCCTTCGCGATGGCCGGAGACGCACAATCGTCAGCCGAGGCCAGGCAGCACGCCACCGTCGCACTCCGTGCTCTGCCCGCGAACGCTCCGACCACCGGCGTCTACTCGATAGCGCTGGCCGAGGATCCGCCGTACACAGCGACGTCCCTGCTCCTGACCGGGCAGTACCGCGAGGCAGTCGCCGCAACCGAGCGGGTGATTCAAACCTGCTACCGCAGCGAGAGCCGTCGACAAGGCGGCAACCCCTCCGGCTACGCCCGATCCCTCCTCATCCTCGGACTCGCACATGCCGGCATCGGCGAGATCGACCAAGCAGCCTCCGCCGGGCTCGCCGCGCTCGACAGCAACCGCCCTGTCTGGCCGACCATGACTCTGGCAGCCCAGCTCGAACGTTCACTCAGTCGCACGGACTCCAGCCGGATGGCACGCCAGTACGGCACCCGATACCGTGAAATCGCTGATCAACTCGCGAACGCCCGAAGGACCACCGAATGATCGACAGTGAGCTCAGCGCGGACCGGATCGCAGAGATCACCGCCTTCGTGGACATCCAGGCCCCGCCCCTCGACGGCCTGCCCACAGCCCACTTCATCTTCGGCACCAACCAACTCGGCCCAGTCACCGACCTGGTGGCCAACCGATACGAACGTGGCCTCGCCCCCCTGATCATCGTCACCGGCGGCGTCAACCGTCATACCGGCATCGTCGAAGGCCGTGAGTTCTTTCGCGCCTTGACCGAGAAGGGCGTCCCGACCGAGGTGATCCGGGTCGAGGACACCTCGGCCAACACCTGGCAGAACGTCGAGTACGCCGCCGCCCATATCCACGAAGCGCTGAACCTTGGCCTGAAGATCACCGCGATCAGCAAGTGGTTCCACCGCCGCGCGGTCCACGCCCTCAAGACCTACGCCCCGGACATCGGCGACTTCCACGCCCTTGGCTGGGAACCTGAGTACGAGGGCCGCGCTGTAACGAGGCGAAACTGGACCGCCATTCCTGATGGTCGACGCCGCATCATCCGAGAATGGGAAGAAGTCACACGCCGCCTGGCCGAAGGCGAGATTGTCGCGCTCGACCGAGGATCCGAAACGTGGCAATGATCGCATGACCTCAAAACCGGGCCGCGCACACCCGACTGTTAATCCATCCTGTTGGCTCCATGCTCGTTCGGTCGCACTGCGAGAGGTCGACGATGCTCGATCAGCGGCATGAGCGGACGTCTCTTGTTGCCGGAGTCTTCACTGAGCATCCGACCGCCCCTCGCCGTATACGGGCGCAGAGGTGTCCCCGGCGCGGCCCTGCTGGAACAGCGCATCCGGCACATGGCCACCGCCGAGTGAAAGGATCGTGTGCATGCCCACGCCCGGCACCGCCCTGCCACCCGCGTTCGAAGCACACACTCTCCTCGTCGCCGCCGTCATCGTCCACGACCGGACGCAGCGACGAGTCCTCCTCATACAACGAGCGGCCGGAGCGAAGTTCGCCCCCAACCACTGGGACCTTGCCGTCGGCAAGGCGAGCAAGGGCGAAGTGATTACCCAGACCGCGGTTCGCGAACTGAAAGAGGAAACCGGACTGGTCGCAGACCCCGCCGACCTCCGAGTAGCCGGTCTCATCCACTGCTCCTGGGGTGTCGAGGCACCGAACGGCTTCGTCACGGTTGTCTTCGTCACCGACACCTGGAGCGGCACCCCGATCAACGCCGAACCTCACAAACACGCATGCGTCACCTGGCACCCGGAAGAGCGGATACCCCAGGCATTCGTGTCCACCACTCGCGCCGCGCTGATCAACTACCTGACGGGCGGCCCCATGGTAACCACCGAGGGGTTCTGACACCAACGGCATCTCCCCTGGCCACCACAGCTCAGACCAACCACCGAGTCCCTGGTGGCGCACAGCGCATGCGACCGGCGCGTTCCTGGATCAGGAACGCGCCGGTCGTGTTTCCCCCCCGGGGCACCGGGCGCGGATGCCCGCTTCCGGTGTGGTGCCGGCGGCCTGGACCGGTCGTCCAGGCCGCCCGTGATGAGGATCGTTACTTGCACAGGGCGGTGTCGACGGCCTTGATCACGTTCATCGCTCCGGCCTCGCTGCTGGGCAGGGCGGTCACCGCGACCGAGGCCGCCCGGCCGTCGGTGGTGGCGGCGCCGCGGGTCTCGTAGCCGTCGATGTCGCCGCCGTGGCCCCAGCCGGTGACGCCGCAGCTCATCTTCATGCTGACCACGCCGAGCCCGTACTGCCAGCCTTCGGGGAACCCGGGTGCCTTGATCGTCTTCTTCATCTCCTTCAGCTGCGCGGGCTTGAGCAGCTTGCCGTCCAGGAGGGCGAGGAAGAAGGTGTTGAGGTCGCTCGGGGTGCCGATGAGCTGGCCTGCCGCACCGCCCCAGGACGGGTCCAACGTGGTGATGTCGGTGAACTTACCCTTGGGCTTCCCAGCCATGTAACCGCGGGGGTGCGGGCCCTGGATGCCCCGCTCACCGGCGGCCGGCCAGTACGTGTCACGCAGCCCGGCGCGGTCGATGACCCGCTTGGTGACCTCTTCGCCGATCGGCCGGCCGGTGACCTTCTGCACGATCAGGCCGAGCAGGGTGTAGCCGGTGTTGCTGTACTCCCAGCCCTTGCCCGGCTTGAACGACGCCTTGTGCTTCAGGGCCACGTCGACCAGGTCCCTTGCCTCGACGTAACGGTTCCGGGTCTTGGAGATGTCCTGCGCCATGTAGCGGGTGTAGTTGGGCAGGCCGCTGGTGTGCTGGAGAAGCTGGCGGACGGTGATCTTACGTCCGTCGCCGGCCTTGCCGCGGATCATCCCGGGCAGGTACGTCTCGATCGGCTCGTCCAGCTTGACCTTGCCCTCGCCGACGAGCTGCAGGACGACGGTGGCGACGAACGTCTTGGTGTTGCTGGCGATGCGCACCCGGCCGTCGGCCGGCACCTCCTCCCGGGTCTTCAGGTTCCCGACGCCCGCGGTGTAGTCGGTGACGCGCCCTTCGCGGTCGCGCACCGAGGCGAGTGCGCCGGGGAACTCCTCACCGACCAGCCCGTCGAGCGCCTTCTGCACGCCGTCGTCGAAACCGGCGGCCGTGGAGGCCGACGCCCCTGCCGAGGCCGAGGCGGCGACTGGCGCGGCGACGACACCCACGGCGATCAGCGTGGCGAGCCCGTAGGCGAGGAAGCGGGATCGGGGGGAGGAGGGGTTGAACACTGGAACTCCTTGTTCGAGGGGTGCTTTCCGACACCTGAAGCATGTCGCGAGGGAGGGCATCGCTTCGATCCCGCGAACTGGAGACCCTTGGTACAGCTGGCACTACCTTGATCGGACGCGCAGGAAGGGCCGGGGCGGCGCGAGACGACGCCGGGACGACAGGTCCCGGGGCGTTCGCCAGACCGCCCGCCCCTCCTTGAGCCCGTTCCTCTGCTGGTCCGCCCCTCCTTGGTCCGCCGCTCCCCGGAGGCTGTCAGCCGATGGGCAGGTGGTCGAGGTAGCCGTGGACGTTGCGGCGGGTCTCGGCCACCGAGTCCCCGGCGAACTTCTCCGCCACCGCGTCCGCCAGGACCAGCGCGACCATCGCCTCGGCGACGATCCCGGCGGCCGGGACCGCGCACACGTCCGACCGCTGGTGGTGGGCCCGCGCCGGGGCGCCGGTGGTGACGTCCACGGTGGCGAGGGCCCGTGGCACGGTCGCGATCGGCTTCATCGCCGCGCGCACCCGCAGCGCCTCGCCCGTGCTCAGGCCGCCCTCGGTCCCGCCGGAGCGGCCCGAGGTCCGCCTCACGCCCTCGCTCGTCGGCACGATCTCGTCGTGCGCCCTCGACCCCGGCGTACGGGCCAGCGCGAAACCGTCCCCGACCTCGACACCCTTGATCGCCTGGATGCCCATCAGGGCGCACGCCAGCCGCGCGTCGAGGCGCCGGTCCCAGTGAACGTGGGAGCCGAGCCCCACGGGGACCCCGTAGGCGAGGACCTCGACCACGCCGCCGAGGGTGTCACCGTCCCGGTGAGCCCGGTCGATCTCGGCGACCATCGCCTTGCTCGCGTCCGCGTCCAGGCAGCGCACCGGGTCGGCGTCCAGCCTCCCGGCGTCCCCGGGAGTGGGGAGGATCCCGTCGGGAGCCTTGGCGGAGGCGAGTTCCACGACGTGCGAGACGAGCTCGATCCCGGCCGTCTCCCGCAGGTAGGAGCGGGCCACCGCGCCCAGCGCCACCCGCGCGGCCGTCTCCCGCGCGCTCGCCCGCTCCAGGATCGGGCGGGCCTCGCCGAAACCGTACTTCTGCATGCCCGCCAGGTCGGCGTGGCCGGGCCTGGGCCTGGTCAGCGGGGCGTTGCGCGCCAGCCCTTCCAGCACCTCGGGGCCGACGGGGTCGGCCGCCATGACCTGCTCCCACTTGGCCCACTCGGTGTTGCCCACCACGATCGCGACCGGCGATCCCAGGGTGAGCCCGTGCCGTACGCCGCCGAGGATGGTCACCTCGTCCATCTCGAACCGCATCCGCGCGCCCCGGCCGTAGCCCAGCCGCCGCCTGGCGAGCGCGTCGGCCAGCATGCCGGTGGTGACCGGCACGCCGGCGGGCAGCCCTTCCAGGGTCGCGACGAGGGCGGGTCCGTGTGATTCTCCCGCGGTCAGCCAGCGCAACCTGCTCACCGGGCCACTCCTTCACTGAGGCTGAGTTCGAGGAGGTCGTCGGACATCCGGTCTTCCCCGGGCACGCGGGGTTCGTGGAATCCAGCGGATGTGCCGAGGTCTCCGGAGCCGAGATCGGGGATCGAGCCGAGATCGGGGACCGGGCTGAGATCGGGGACCGGGCTGAGATCGGAGACCGAGCCGAAGTCCAGGCCGGAGCCGAAGTCGCGGGCACCGTGCAGCCAGGCCACCTTGTCGTGCAGTTCGTCCACCGTGAGGGAGGACAGCATCGCGTTCCGCGCCCGTGCCTCGGCGCCCGCCGGATGGTAGAGCCGTTCCCCCATCGCGCGGGCCACCAGCTGGGTCCTGGCCGTGCGCTCGCGGCGCTCGGCGCTGTACTTCTCCAGGCGCTGGGTGATGGCGTCCTCGTCGCAGTCGAGCAGCCTGCCGATCACCACCGCGTCCTCAAGCGCCATGCACGCGCCCTGGGCGGCGTACTGCAGCATCGGGTGCGCGGCGTCGCCGAGCAGGGCGACCCGCCCGTCCGTCCAGCGGTCGACCGGGTCGCGGTCGCACAGGACCCAGGTCCTCCACTCCTCGCCCAGCTCCAGCAGGGCGCGGGCCGTGTCGCTCAGGCCGGGGAACTCGCCCAGCACGTGGGACCTGTCCGCGGGCTCGCCCGCCGGCTCCTCGCGGGCGCCGTCGTCCCGGGTGGCGGCGAGGTTCAGGAACCTGCCGCCGCCGATCGGATAGTGGACGAAGTGCCACTTCGGGCCCGCCCAGAGGGTGACGGTGTTCCAGCGCAACTCCGGGGGGACCTTCTCCATGGGGATGACCGAACGGTAGATGGTGTGCCCGGAGATCCGGGGCCTGCCGTCCCCGACGAGCTGACGGCGGACGGCCGAGCGGATGCCGTCGGCCCCGATGAGGGCGGCGCCGGTGAATCGCTCTCCCGTGTCCGTGACGGCGGTGACACCGGCCAGGTCCTGCTCGTAGCGGGTGACCCACCGGCTGCCGAGCAGCTCGATGTCGCCGGACGCGCGGCAGGCGTCGAGCAGCGCCTGGTACAGGTCGCCCCGGTGGACCACCGCGTACGGGTCGCCGAACCGGCGCCGGTAGCCGTCGGTCAGCGGCATGCTGGCCACCCGCTCGCCCGTCGTGCCGTCCATGAAGCGCAACTCGTCGATGAAGACCGCCCGCTCGCGCACGGAGTCGCCGACACCGAGGTGGCGGAGCGCGTGGAAGGCGTTCGGTCCCAGCTGGATGCCGGCGCCCAGTTCGGCGAACGTGGCCTGGCGTTCCAGCACGATCACCCGGTGTCCCCGGTCGGCGATGCTCAACGCCGCCGCGAGACCGCCGATGCCACCACCGGCAATGAGAATCCTCGCCATGTCCTCGTCATCCCTCCAGGGCCAGGCCACGGCCCGCCAGTTCGGCGACGTCGAAGATGCCCTCGGTGGTGGCCTCCACATCGAAGACGGAGCGCTGGACGGGCGGGAATCCGATCAGTTCGGCGGCTCTCGCGGGCAGTGGTACCGCCGCGGCCTCCGCCGACTCCCAGAGCAGCACGGCGCCCCAGCGGTCGCTGCTCCGGTCGGAGATCCAGAACTTCAGGCGCAGCCCGGGAATCCCGGCGAAGCGGTCCACCGCCTCGTCGCGCAGGAACGCGCGGAGCGATTCGACGGTCTGGTCCGACTCCCGTAGGTCCCACCAGACGACGACGGCCTGCATGCGCTTGACACCTCCGGAATCAAATGCTTTACGCCGTTGTCGCCGACGACGTTTTCCCGCATATAGAGCGGGTTTCGACTCCGGTTTTACGGCCATTCTTGTGACTGTTGTCTATTACGGTAGGTTGCCGTTCAGGGCGGAACAACGGTCCTGCGATAAGGCATTCTTCTCGGAATGCGAACGATAAGCGGAGGTCGCGGAAAAGGTCGGCGGGACGAATGCGCGGGCTCCGGCGCGGACGGGGTGAAAATGAAAGAGGGCAGGAGCAGGGGCGCGACGCGGAAGGCCGCGAAGAAACGCGGCGAGAGGGGCCGCGGGCTGAGGGCGCGATATCGGGGCTTCCCGTGGGAGGGGGGGTGACCGTGAGGAGGGCGACCACGACATGAGAAACCGGCCCCGGCGTTCAGCCGGAGCCGGTTTCTCCTCAGCGGGTCCGTTTCACGGGGACCGGCGGCTTCGTCGGCGCCGTTCCGTGGGGGTCGGTGGTTTCTGTGGTGTCGTTTCACGAGGGCCGGCGGCTTCGTCGGCGCCGTTTTGTAAAGGTCGGTGGTCAGCCTCCCTTCGCCGTCGCGATGGTGCAGGCCATCCGCTCGATGCTCGCCTCGTCGAACAGGTCGTCGATGTCGGCGTCGACGTCGAAGGCCTCGCGGATCCGCTCGGTGAGGCGGGCCGCGCGCAGGGAGTCACCGCCCAGCTCGAAGAAGTTGTCGAGGATGCCGATGCCTTCGATCTCCAGCGTCTTGGCCCAGATCTGCTGCAGGGACCGCTCGATGTCGTTGCGCGGCTCCTGGTAGGGGCTGCCGACGTCCGGGCGGGACCGGGGCGGCTCGGGGAGCGCGGTCCGGTCGATCTTGCCGTTCGTCGTCGTCGGGAGACCGCCGACGACGTACGCCGCGGGCACCATGAACAAGGGAAGCGTCTGGCGCAGCGCCGCTCGAAGGTCCCGCGCCTCGGGGACGGCTCCGGGACTCGGCTCGATGTAGGCCACCAGCTGGACGTCTCCCTGGCCGTCCTTCTTCGCCAGGACCGCCGCCTGGCCGACACCCGGCTGGGCGGCCAGGACGGCCTCGATCTCGCCGAGGTGCACCCGGTTGCCGCGGACCTTGATCTGGTTGTCGGTACGGCCGACGATCTCGATGCTCCCGTCGGTCCAGTAGCGCGCCACGTCGCCCGTCCGGTACAGCACCGGGTGGCGGACCGGGTCCATCGGGTTGGCGAGCCACTTCTCCGCGGTGGCCTCCGGCCGGCCCAGATACCCCTCCGACAGGCTCTCGCCGGCCACGAAGATCTCACCGACGACTCCCGGCGGGAGGACCTCGAGGTTCTCGCCGAGCACGTACGCCTTGACGTTGGGCGTGGGCCGCCCGATCGGGGGCAGGCGGTGGGCGCGCCCCTCCTCACCGAGGTCCACGCCGAGCTGGGTGATGTCGCACGTGGCCACCACCGTCGCCTCCGCGGAGCCGTACAGGTTGAACACGTGGAAGGGAAGGTCGGCGGAGGGCCACGACTGCACGCGCTCGCCGCAGATCCTGATGTTGACGAGTTCGGTCTCGGCGGGCCAGTGGAGCGTCCACAGCCGTTCGGCCATCGCCTTCATGAGCAGGGTGTGGGTGATCCGCTCGGAGACGAGCCAGTCGCGCAGCCACTCGGGCGACGTCACGACCGACGGCTCGGGGATGTGGACCGTGGCGCCCGCTGCCAGGACCGAGAAGCACTCGACCTCCACCATGCCGTAGCCGGGTGCCGCCAGCCACGTCCCCTGGGACTTCTCGGTGATGCCGCAGATCACCCGCATGCTGTAGATGAGGTTGCGGGCCGCGCCGTGCGGCACCATGACGGCCTTGGGCACCCCCGTGGAGCCGGAGGTGTAGCAGATGTGGATGAGGTCTTCGGCCTTCACCGGCTCGCCGACGGGGGTGGTGGGCTCCTCGCGCCAGTCGGTGCCGTCGAGCGAGAGCACCGGGCAGATCCCCGACACCTTGAACTCGTGGGCCCTCATGGTGAGCACCACCACGGCCGAGGCGTCCTCGATCATGAAGCGGACGCGATCGTCGGGGAACTCGGGGTCCAGCAGGATCGCCGCCGCCGCCGTCTTGAAGCAGGCGAGCTGCGCGATCAGGCTCTCGGCGCCGCGCGGGAAGCAGACCCCGACCCGGTCGCGGGGGCGGACCCCCTGGGCGGCGAGCCGGTGGGCGAGCTGGTTGGCCTGGTCGTCGAGCTCGCGGAAGGTGAGCCGGCCACCGGGCCAGGCCACCGCGACCACGTCGGGCGTCCGGCGCGCGATGTCCGCGACGACCTCGTGGAAGAAGTGGTCGGGTACGGGCTCGTCGGTCTGGTTCCAGTCGACGAGGATGCGCCGCGACTCCTCCTCGGTGAGCAGGGGGATGTCCCGCAGCGTGACGGCGGGGTCGGCGGCGAGGGCGTCGAGGACCCGGCCCAGGTGCAGCGCGTACTGGGCGGCGGCGTCCGCGTCGAACTCCGCGCTCGACATCACGAGGTCGAGGCCGTCCCCCTCCCGGACGAGCACGGTGAGCGCGGCGCGCGGCCCCGGCTCCTGGCCGTTCGCGGAGACGTCACCGGTGAAGGCGTTCGCGGGGGCGTCGCCCGCGAAGACGACGGCGTGGCGGGGCTCGCCGGTGGAGGGCTCCGCCGTGCCGCCCGCGATCGCGGCCAGCAGCTCCGCGGCGGTCGTGTCGCCGGACACCCGCACTCGGACGGTCTCGGCGGAACCCCGCCCGATCAGCAGGTCGCTCTCGGAGGTGTAGCGGTGGAGCAGGCCCGCCAGGGCCGCGACCGCGAACGTCTCCCGGTGCGGCAGGGCCTTCTCCGGGACGGGGATGGAGTGCCGGTGCGGATCTCCCGCCGGGCCGTAACCGGCGGGACGGGCGAGGGGAAGCGACGAGTTGGTCGTTTCCATGAGAATCGTTCCTCTCGAAATAGCGGGTCGGGGGCTCAGGCGAGAGCCGGCAGCGGGGAGGGGAGGGCGACCTCGACCTGCGGGGAGACGCCCTCGGCGCCGGTCCGCCGGAGGGAGCGCCCGGCCTCGACGGCCTCGGCGAGCCCGTGGATCATCCGGGTGGTCTGGTCCCAGTCCACGCAGGCGTCGGTCACGCTCTGCCCGTACGCGAGGCGGTCCGTCCGCCCCAGGATCAGGTCCTGCCTGCCGGCGGCGAGGAAGCTCTCCAGCATGACCCCGGCGATGCCGGTCTCCCCGCCGGCGATCCGGCGCGCGATGTCCGCGACGACGTGGGGCTGCCGCTTGTGGTCCTTGCCGCTGTTGCCGTGGCTGGCGTCGATGAAGAGGCGCTGGGGCAGGCCCGCGTTCCCCAGCAGTTCGAGGGCGCCGGCCACGTCGGAGGGGCTGTAGTTCGGGGCCGTGCTGCCGCCGCGCAGGACGACGTGGCAGTCGGGGTTGCCGCTGGTGGAGACGATCGAGACGACGCCCTCGTCGTCGATGCCCGGGAACACGTGACCCTTCGAGGCCGCGACGATGGCGTCGACCGCGTCCTCGACGTGGCCGCTCGTCGCGTTCTTGATACCGACGGGCATGCTGAGCCCGCTGGTGAGCTGCCGGTGCACCTGGCTCTGGACCGTACGGGCACCGATCGATCCCCAGGACACGGCGTCGGCGAAGTAGCGGGGGGTGAGCGGGTCGAGGAACTCGCAGCCGATCGGCAGGCCGGTCTCCAGGATGTCCAGCATCAGACCTCGTGCCAGGCGCAGCCCGCTGTTGAGGTCGTGCGAACCGTCGAGGTGGGGGTCGCTGATGAGCCCCTTCCAGCCGAGACGGGTCCGTGGTTTCTCCATGTAGACCCGCATCACGACCACGAGCGAGCCGGACACCTGCCGCGCGAGCGCGGAGAGCCGCTCGGCGTAGGTGAGGGCGGCGCAGGGGTCGTGGATGGAACACGGGCCGGCGACCACGACGAGCCGGTCGTCCTCGCCGTTCAGCACCTGGGTGACCCCGTACCGGCCGCCCAGGACGGTCTCCCTGGCGGCGGGCGAGACCGGGATCTCCTCCCGCAGCGCCGCGGGCGAGAAAAGCCGGTCGACCGGGGTGACGCGGGAGTCGAGGGAGTCGAGGGTGAGGGCGGGCAGCACGTCGGGGGTGTGGGTGATGGTCATTGCGGGGTTCCTTCCGGTGGAGTGGTCAGGCGTTGTCCGCCGCGAGAACCGCCGCGGAGAATGTGAATCCCATCCCGGTGCCGATGAGGAGCACCCGTGCTCCCGGCTCCAGCAGGTCCTCGTTCAACAGGTGGTGCAGGCCGTAGAGCTGGTCGGCGGGACCGAGGTGCCCGATCGTGAGCCCGAGCTCGGCCAGGGTGTTGCCGGGAATGCTCTTCAGGGGGCGTACGAAGCTCTCCTTGAACAGGGTCCGCCCGACGAACGGCGTGACGAGCCAGTCGATCTCGTCCATGGACAGGCCGGCGTCGGACAGTGCCGCGGAGACGACGCCGGCGGTCCCCGCCGCCGACCTCGCGCGGACGTCGCGCAGCGACAGCTCGCCGCGCGCCAGGAACTCCCGGGTCCTGCGCCTCATGTCGGGCTGCGGCTCGGGAGCCGTACGGAACGGCTCGTCGCCGCGCGAGAGACCTTCGAGGGCGGCGTCGGTCCGCGAGGCGCAGGACAGCAGCCTCAGCCGGCCGCGGCCCCGGGTGACCACCGCCGACGCGGCGCCGTCACCGAAGACCATGCCGGGGGAGAGGTACCAGCGGTTGGTGGGAGGGGCGAAACGGTCCGCGACCGTGATGAGGGCGGAGGGGAGGCCGGGGCGTCCCGCCAGCATGCTCGCCGCGATCTCCAGGCAGGCGAGGGAGCCGTTCGACGCCGCCGAGACGGTCATCGGCATCCCGGCCATCTGGGTGCCCAGCAGCTCCCCGCCGATCCAGCAGGCCGCGGGCCACATGTCGATGCCCTGGAAGTGGCTGTGGCTGTGCAGGTAGAGGGTGTCGGGGCCGATCTCCGTCCCGTGGGCGGCGGCCTCCTTGAGTGCCTGCCGTCCCGCGGTCACGGCCATCTCGGGGGGAGCCTGCGAGGACTGGGCGACGGAGATCATTCCGGTGCTCTCGGCGACCTCGGCCGAGTAGGAGCCGTCCTCGACGGCTCGGGTTATGGGCACCCGTTCGCCGAGCGTGCCGCCCGTGCCGGAGATCCAGATGTCATCGAACCGCATCGCTGAGAGTCCTTTCCGTGCCGAGACCTCGGGACGTTCCAGGGGGACGCGTGCCGCCGGTGATCTCCCTGCCGCCGATGCGGGCGGGGTGGACCTCGGTTCTCACGTCGTCTCCCTTCGCGCTCCGGAACTCGCGGTTGGCCATTTCTCGGTTACCAGCAATTACGCTAAGGCGGTAACCGGAGCGGGACAACGGGGGTGTGATAAGAGCTTCTTCTCGGGATGCGAACGCCGCGTGTGGAGGAAAGGTGTGGATTTTGGCGCTGCGAATCCGTTGGATCGCGGTTAAATCATCGGCGGCGCACTACCGGCAAAGGTCGTTCAATAGTAAAATTGCCAGGATGAAGCGACAACCGGGAGACAGAGCTGTGGCGCCGGGCCCGCTCGCACTGGTGCAGACGTTCGTCAACAGCGTGAACGTGGAGTTCGGGCCTGATCATCTGGCCACCGTGGAGGGTCTCACCGTCTGGCTGGAGCGCAACGGCCTCGGTGACCCGAAGGTGGAGCCGGGCGAGCTGGACCGCCGCGACGCCGTGATCCTGAGGGAGGCGTTGCGCGCACTCCTGCGGGAGAACAACGGCGGCCCCCCCGACCTCCAGGCCCGCCGCACGATCGAGCACATCGCGCGTGACTGCCCGCTCGTCGTGGGGTTCGAAGGGGAGGCGGGGGAGCTCGGCCTCCGGCCCGCGCTCACCGATGTGCGCGGAGCCCTGGCGAGGGTGCTCGCGGCCGTCGCCGGCGCCGTCGCCGACGGCTCCTGGCAGCGTCTCAAGGCGTGCGGCGAGCACCGATGCGAGTGGATCTTCTACGACCGGTCGCGAAACAGGGGCAGCCGCTGGTGTTCGATGGCGGTGTGCGGGACGCGGGCCAAGATGCGCACCTACCGCGAGGCGAAGCGGGTCCACAGCGAGAGCGGCTGAGCCGCGCGGATCGGGTGGACCCGATGTTTTGGGGCGGGACGCCCGGAAGTTCCACCTCGCGCGGGCCCGCACCGGGAACACGCCCAGGTCAGGCCGCGTCACCTCGCGCGTGGGTCGGGCACGCCCGCCGGCCGTCACCCCGCGCGTGGGTCGGGCACGCCCGCCGGCCGTCACCCCGCATATGGGGCGGGAACGTCCGTGGCCGTGCCGGTGGGGGCGGCCGGGCCGCCCCCACGGTCGTGTCGTCAGAAAGTCACGGCGCGTTCTCCCGGCCGAGGAGCTTCCTCGCGACGACGAGCTTGGTGGCCGCCGCGGTGCCGTCCGCGAGCTGGAGCCCGATGACGTCCCTGAGCCGTTGCGCGATCGGCCCGTCCTCCGACCAGCCGAGGTGGCCCATGGTCAGCAGGGACTGGTGAACGGCCTCCATCGCCGCCTTCGGCGCCCACCACTTGGCCATGTTGGAGGGGAGGCGCGGGTCCATGCCGTTGTCGGCGCGCCACAGCGCCTCGTACGACACCAGCCGGGCCGCGTGCAGCATGGTCGCGTGTTCGACCAGGGGGAAGGCGACCGCCTGGAAGGTGCCGATGGGCCGGCCGAACGCCTCCCTGGCGCCCGCGTGGGCGATGGCCTCGTCGAGCGCGGCCTTGGCGACCCCGAGTGCCATCAGCGAGATGTACGCCCGCGAGACGCCGAACCCGCGCATGACCGCCGCGAAGCCGAGTCCCGGCTGCCCGACCACCTCCTCGGGGCCGACGCGGACGCCGTCGAAGACGAGCCTGCCGCGCCCGCCGGACCGGCAGCCGAGGTCGGGAAGGGTCTCGCGGCTCACCCCCGCCTGGTCGAGCCGGATGTAGAAGGCGGTGATGCCGTGCGCCCCCGCCTCCCCCGTCCGTGCGAAGACGAGGCCGTGCGTGGCGTAGGCGGCGATCATGATGGAGGTCTTCTCGCCGGTCAGCACCCATCCGCCGCCGTCGGGCTCGGCACGCATCTCGATGCCCGCGGCGTCGGTGCCGTGGCCGGGCTCGGTGAGGCAGAGCGCGACGATCGACTCGCCGCGGGAGATCGGAGGCAGCCAGCCCGCCAGCTGCTCGGGAGTGCCGTTCGCCGCCAGGACGCCGCCGATGAGGGCGGCGTTGAGCACGGGGTAGCAGACGGACAGGTCCGCCGCCGCCAGCTCCTCAAGGGCGATGCCCGCGCTCGTCGCGTCGAGCCCGCGCCCCCCGTACTCCTCGGGCATCCGGAGCGCGAACAGTCCCTCCTCACCCAGCTCGGCGAGGAGCCCGGGACGATATCCGCGCCGCACGTCGCTCTCCCGGCGGTACGGGGCGATCCTGTCGGCCGCGAACTCCCGCACCCTCTTGGCGAGTGCCTGCTGCTCACTGGTGAATTCGAAGTCCATGTGGTGTCCTAAGCCCGGAACCGGTCGCGCAAGGCGAATTTCTGGATCTTCCCGGAGGGGGTCCTCGGCAGCGACGGCACGACCTCCAGCCGTTCCGGCCAGTACTGCTTGGCCATGCCGAGGCCCAAGAGGTGACCGCGCATGTCGTCGAGGGTGAGCGGTGAGCCCGCCGACGAGTCCGCCGTGACGAGGACCGCGCAGGCGCGCTCGCCCAGTCGCCGGTCCGGGTAGCCGACGACCGCGACGTCCTTGACGGCGGGGTGTCGCAGCAGGGCCGCCTCCACCTCCACGACGGGGATGTTCTCCGCGCCGCGCATGATGACGTCCTTGACCCGGCCGGTGATCCGGATGCCTCCGTAGCCGTCCTCGCGGGCCAGGTCGCCGGTGTCGAACCAGCCGTCCTCGGTGAGCGACTCGGCGTACACCTCGGGGCGGCGGAAGTAGCCGAGGCACTGGGCGGCACCGCGGACCTGGAGCAGGCCGGGCTGGCCGGCGGCCACCGGTTCGCCCCCTCGGCCGACGATCCTGACCTCCATCCCCGGTACGGGGGTGCCGTCGCTCTCGGCCGCGCGCATCGGCGGGTCCTCGGGACGGGTGATCGTCACGCAGCCGTTCTCGCTCATGCCCCACAGGGCGTACACCCGGCAGCCGAGGACCTCCCGCGCGTCCTCCACGAGGAGCGGCGCGATCGGCGCGCTGCCCGTGGCGAACGTGAGCAGCGCCGACAGGTCCCTCGGAGCGGCGCGCTGCGCCTCGATGAGGTCGGAGAGGAACGTGGGCGCGCCCATGAAGAACGTGACCTTCCGCTCCTCCAGGATCCGCAGCATCACGGCCGGGTCCCACGCGTCCACCTGCACGGCCGTCGCGCCGAGGATGAGCGGCATGAGGAAGTTCCAGGTGTAACCGGCCTGGTGGGTCGTGGGGGACCCCATCGCCGTCACCTCTTCGCCGGTGAGGTGGAGCACGTCGGCCTGCGCCCTGTTCATCGAGTACAGGGTGTTGTGGCTGTGCACGACACCTTTCGGCTCACCGGTCGTGCCCGAGGTGAACACGACCTGGGCGGGGTCGTCGGGGCCGGCTTCGAGGGCGTCGAGGGCCTCGATCTCCTCGGGGGTGGGGTCGGGGCCGAGGAGGTCGCGGTCGAAGTCGAGCGCCCCGCCGGCACCGCCGTCGCCCTCGCCCGCGGTGCCGGCAGCGGTGAGGGCACCGCCGTTCTCGCCCGCACCGCCACCGAGCAGCACCCGGTGGCGCAGGCTCGGGACGGTGCGGGCGACCTCGGCGCTCATGTCCGCGTACGAGAAGCCGCGGAACTCCGCCGCCGCGATGTACACCGGGCTCTCGGTGAGCCGGGTCATGAACTCGACCTCGCGCCTGCGCATGATGGGGACGACCGGGCCCGCCACGGCGCCGATCCGCGCGCACGCGAGGATCGACGCGACGAGCTGCCAGGAGTTGGGCAGCTGCAGGGTCACCACGTCACCGCGTCCCACACCCAGCCGCACCAGGCTCGCCGCGAGGCGGTCGACGCGCCGGGCGAGCTCGGCGTAGGTCACCGTCTCGGCGACGCCGTCCCGGTAGCAGACGAGCGCGGGCTTGTCCGGGTGGTTCGCGAAGGAACGCCGGAGGTCGTCGAGGATGGTCTCGTCGCGCCACTGGCCGGAGCGTCGGAAGTCCTCCTTCATCGGCTCCTCCTCGTTCTGCCCAGGGCGGCCCTGGCCCGCGCGGCCACGGCCTGGGGGGTGATGCCGCCCCGCTCCAGCAGGTATTTCTGGCCCCCCGCGACCGGGACGAACGCGTCGGGCATCGCCACCCGGCACACCCTGACCGGCAGGATCTCCGAGAGGCTCTCGGCGACGGCGGCTCCGAAGCCGCCGGCGCGCCAGTGTTCCTCGACCGTGACCACGACGCCGGTCGCTCCCGCCGCGGTGGCGAGCGTGGCCGTGTCCAGCGGCTTGACCGTGTGCACGTGGATCACCGAGGCCGCGATGCCGTCCCGCTCCAGCAGGTCCGCGGCGTCGAGGGCGGCGAGCACCGGGTAGGGGCCGCAGGCGGCGAGCGTGACGTCGGCGCTGCCGCCGCCCTCCCGCAGGATCTGGGCCTGCCCGAGCCGTACCGGAGGTCCTTCGGGGAGATCGGGGGTGGCGTTGCGGCCCAGCCGGAAGTAGACGGGGCCCGGCAGGGTGAGGGCCTGGCGGAACAGCTCGTCCGTGGTGGTCGCGTCCGCCGGGACGACGACGGTCATGTTCGGCAGGTTCCGCATCACGGCCAGGTCCTCCAGCGAGTGGTGGGTGGGGCCGAGATGGCCGCCCGACACCCCGGAGTGGGTCGCGGCGATGCGGACGGGCAGGTTGTTGAGCGCGATGTCGACCTTGACGGCCTCCAGCGCCCGGGTGGAGGCGAACGCCGCCATCGTGTTCACGACGGGCATGCGTCCCTCCTTGGCGAGGCCGGCGGCGGCGCCCATGAGGGTGTGCTCGGCGATGCCCAGGTTGAGGTACCTGTCACTCGCCTCGCCGAAGTCGACCCCGCCGAACAGGCCGGTGTCGCTGTCCAGGCAGACCAGCCGCTCGTCGTCCGGCATGAGTTCCACGAGCACGTCGCGGTAGACCTCGCGGGACGAGCGCGTCTTGAGTGTGGTGGCGGTCATCGCCGTTCTCCTTCCTGGGCGGCACGCAGGGTGGAGAGCGCGCGGCGGTGCTGGCGGTCGCCCAGCTTGGCGTAGTGGCTGCGTGCCTGGCCCTCGATGAAGGGCAGGCCCTTGCCCTTGACGGTGTGGGCGATGATCAGGGTGGGGCGTCCCGGCTCGGGCGGCGCGGCGAGCGCCTCGGTCAGCGCGGCGACGTCGTGGCCGTCCGCCTCCCTGACGTGCCACCCGAAGGCCCGCCACCGGTCGGCGAGGGGTTCCAGGTTGCCGACGTACTCCGTCGCGCCGGTGATCTGGAGGCGGTTGCGGTCGATCACGGCGGTCAGGTTCTCCAGCCCGTGGCCCGCGGCCACGCTCGCCGCCTCCCAGACCGAGCCCTCCTGGAGCTCGCCGTCGCCCATGACCACGAAGCACCGGCGGTCGGAGCCGTCGAGCCTCGCCGCGAGCGCCACCCCGACACCCAGCGCGAGGCCGTGACCGAGGGAGCCTGACGGCATCTCCACGCCGGGGACCTCGGCGTGGGGGTGGGCCATGAAGGCGCTGCCCGGCCGCGCGTAGTCGGTGAGCAGCTCCTCGGGGAAGAAGCCGGCCTCGCAGAGGGTCGCGTACAGGGCGATGCCCGCGTGCCCCTTGCTCAGCAGCAGCATGTCACGGTCGGGCGAACCCGGGTCCCGCGGGTCGATTCGCATGATCCGGAAGTACAGGGTGGCGAGGACCTCGACGAGGGACATGGAACCCCCCAGGTGCCCGCCCTCGGGACTCGCGCACATGTTCACGATGTGTTCCCTGATCCGGCCGGTCATCGCGGCCGGATCGGCCGTCCCTCCGGCGCGGATCGCACCCGGCAGGGTGGAGGTGCCGCTCATGTCTGCTCCTTTCGCCTCGGTCAGTTCGGATGCAGCCCGGTGAAGTCGAGCCCGAGTGACTCGGGCAGGCCGAGCCGGATGTTCATGCACTGCACCGCGTTCCCGGAACCGCCCTTGACCAGGTTGTCCAGGGCCGCGATCACCGTCACGTCGGAGGTCCCCGGGTCCAGGGCGAAACCGACGTCGCAGAAGTTGGAACCGGACAGGATCTTCGCGTCGGGGAACCGGTGCAGGCCACGCCGCTGGGCGACCACCCGGACGAACGGCTCGTCGCCGTACCGTCCCCGGTAGGCGGAGCGGATGGCGCGCTCTTCGACGCCGTCGGCGAGGCGCGCCCTGCAGACCAGCTGCACTCCCCGTACGGCCTCCACTCCCGTCGCGGTCATGCGGACGGGGAGCCCGGTCGCCTGGGAGATCTCCGCCTCGTGCCGGTGCCGCGTCGGGGCGAAGACCCTGAGCGCGCCACTGCGTTCCGCGTGCAGGTTCTCCGCGCCCGCCGTCGCCCCGGCGCCGCTGGAACCGGTCCTGGCGTCGACCGCTATCTCGTCCCTGATCAGCCCGGCCTCGGCGAGCGGGGTGAGCGCCAGGATCCCGGCGTTCGCCATGCAGCCGGGCACGCTGATCCGGTCGGCCGTCCGCAGCCGGTCCCGGTGGAACTCCGGTATGCCGGGCACGAAGGTGTCGAGAAGGTCCGGGGCCTCGTGCGGGAGCCCGTAGTAGTTCTCGTAGGTGTCGGCGGACCGCAGCCGGAAGTCGCCGGACAGGTCGATGATCGTGTCGGCCCTGTCGAGAAACTCCGGCATCCGGCGCATCGTCTCCCGGTGCGGTGTGGCGAGGAACAGCACGTCGTAGTGGTCGAGCCGCTCCTCGGGACAGAAGGTGAGCCGGGTCCTTCCCCTCAGGTTCGGGTGGACGCCGTCGATCTGGCGGCCTTGCAGGCGCCGCGAGGTGGCGGCGGCCAGCTCGACCTTCGGATGGGTGGTCAGGATGCGCAGGAGCTCGCCGCCGATGTAGCCGGCGCCTCCGACGACCGCGACGCGTGTCATGTCTCCCCCCTCGCGATGAGATGGGCCGCGATGGCGTCCGCCACGTCGACCCTGGAGCCGTGGGCCTCCTGGAAGCCCCGGAACTCCACCCGGTCGTTGACTTCGAGCACGGTGAGGTGCCCGTCCATGTCCTCGATGAGGTCGACGCCCGCGATGTCGGTGCCGACCGCCTGCGCGGCGGCGACCGCGAGCTTGACGTGGTCGGGGCCGAGCGGGCAGTACTCGCTCACGGCGCCCCTCGCCACGTTGGTACGCCACTCCTCACCCTTGCGGTAGGTCGCGCCGAGCGCCTCGCCGCCCACGACGAGCACGCGGATGTCGCGGTCGGCCTTGGGCACCTGTTCCTGCAGGTAGATCACGTGCGACTGCGGCGAGGGGAGCGCGGCGACGTGTTCGAGTACGGCCGTCGCCACGGCGCGGTCGGTGACCCTGGTCACCAGCCGGCCCCAGGAGCCGACGAGTGGTTTGATCACGGCCGGGTAGCCGATCGCGTCCAGGGCCTCCAGTGCCGCTTCCGACGTCATCGCCAGCGCGGTCCTGGGCGTCGGCAGCCCGCTTTCCAGCAGGGCCGCCGACGTGTGCCACTTGTCGCCGCTGAGATGCGTGGCGGCGGCGCTGTTGAGCACCGTCACCCCCGCCGACTCCAGGGCACTCGCCGCGTAGAGGGCGCGGAAGTGCCCGACCTCGCGGTTGAGGACGAGGTTCGGTCCGCTCCAGGGGGAGCCGTTCGCGACGAACAGCGACCTGGGATCCAGATGTTCGAACCTGGCGCCGCGCCGTTCGAGCGCGGCCATGATGTTCTTCTCCTCGAACCGCACTCGCGAGGCGAGGACGGCGAGGTGAGGTGCTACGGAATCCACGGCACAGCTCCCTGTGTCACTCGCCCCAGTCTTCTTCGACGTCCGGTGCCAGCATGAGCGTCGGCGGCTGGACGGAGGCGATCTCCAACTCGCTCCGGCAGTCCAGACACTCGACGATCTCGCTCACCCGGGCGTCCCCGTCGATCGGCACCTCGGCCGCGCACTCGGGGCACTCCGGACCGTTCATAACTTTCTGCATGGGCTCATCCCTGTCCGTTGGTGGGCGTTATTTGTCATATAAACCCTAACCCGATTTCGCATAAAACATCTAATAAGTGGTTTTGTTCAGAATGAATGTGGCCGCTTATGGGGCGATGTCATAACTGTCGGGCTATTACCTCATAAGCATTGCTTCTTGGCTAGGGGCCGAAAATATCCAGGTCAGATGATTAAGCTCGATAGTGATGATTATTTGCGGCTTTTTCGTCATCTCCAGAACACCAAGCGAACGTCCGGAGCCCCGACGCGGGGCGTCTCCGGAACAGCTCCAGAAGGAGGGGTAATGCGAGGGATCGCAGAGAGTCCGGCCGTCAACGGCAACGGTGCCCACCCGGCTCCATCTGATCTTGAATTCGATCTCGGAGCCGGGGGGCGCACCCCCGGAGAGGAGTTCGCGGCGGCCGTGAGCGGGGCCCGCGACGGGACCCGCGACGGTGCCGGTGACCGAGCCGGCGATCGAGCCGGCACCGACGAGCGGGGGGACCTGGTGGTGTCCTTCGGCACGCACCTGCCCGCCTCGTTCCCGCTCTTCGCCTCCCGTCCCCGCTATCCGGTACGCCACCTGCTGAAGACCGCACCCGTGGCCGACGACCCGGCGCCCTACGTCCACGAGCCCCCCCGAGGATCGGTGAGCGAGGCGGGCACCTCCTACGCCGCCACCCCCGAGGCGGCCTTCGCGCCGAGGCTGGAGGGGGCACGGCTCACCGACCTCACCGTCTCCGTGCCGCTCCCCGAGGGAATCCTCGAAAAGCCCGCCCTGCTCGCCCCGTACGTCGACTACCGCGTGCTCGTCCGGCTGTCGGTGGCGGAGAACGAGGCGCTGCTGCACGGCACCGGCGACGGCGCGATCACCGGGCTGCTCCGGCTGCCGGGCACCCGCCACCGGGAGACCGACCTCGCTCTTGAGGAGGCGGTGACCGGGACCGCCGCCGAGGTGGAGGAGACCGGAGGCTCGTGCGACGGCATCGTCGCCCACCCCGCCGTCTACTGGGAGATGGTCAGGACGGGCATGCTCGCCCGCCTCGCCGTCGCCGGGATCACGGTGTCGAGGACACGCATGATCCCGAGGGACACCCTGCTCATGGGGGACTTCCGCGCCGCGTTCACCCTGCTGCTGCCGGGCGTCTCCTCCATCACGCTGCGCCGCGGCGCCGGAAGCGGCGGCGCCGACCTCGTCCAGGCGAGCAGCCGCGTCGGCCTCGCCGTCCACCTGCCGCAGCACCTGGTAACGCTGTCGTGGGGTGGTCGCCGTGGGTGACCCGCGGATTCTGTACATCACCGGATGGATGCGCAGCGGCAGCACCCTGCTCGGCAACGTCCTCGGCGAACTCCCCGGCGTCCTGCACGTCGGCGAGCTGCACTACCTGTGGCGCAACGGCGTGCTGAACGCCGGGACGAACTCCAGCTGTGGCTGCGGCAGGGACCTCACCGCGTGCGACGTCTGGTCCCCGGTCCTCGGGGACGGCGACATGGCGGGGATCGGCGCCGCGCGCCGGATGACGCTCCTGCAGCGTTCCCTGCTGCGAACCCGCCACACCCGCGAACGCCTCGCCGAGGCGACGGGCAGGAAGAGGACGGCGCCCGGGGTCGAGGAGGCGGTCGGACGCACCGCCTCCGTCTACCGGAAGCTGACGGAGAGCGGTGACGAGCGCCTGATCGTGGACGGCTCGAAGTATCCCGCCGAGGCCGCCGCGCTGCTGGGGCGCATGGACCTGGACGTCCGGGTGCTGCACATGGTGCGCGACCCCCGCGCGACGGCCTTCTCCTACAAGAACGCCAAGGAGTACATCGACCCGATGAGCCCCGCCCGCAGCAGCGGGTACTGGAGCGCGTTCAACGCCGCCTCCGAACTCGTCGGAGGGGTCGCCGCCGACCGCTACCTGAGGGTCGTGCACGAGGACCTCTGCGCCCGGCCGCGAGAGGTCATCGCGCGGGTCATGCGGTTCGCCGGGCTGACGGGAGAGCCGCCGGTCGACGAGGCCGGCCTGGTCTCGCTCGGGGAGAACCACACGGTGACCGGCAACCCCGACCGGCTGTCCAAGGGCGAGACGGTGATCCGTTCCGACGAGCGCTGGCGCACCGGCCTGTCCGCGCGGGAGATCGCCGCCGCGACCGCGCCGGCCCTGCCGCTGCTCACCCGCTACGGGTACCCGATCCTGCCGACCAGGTAGGCACGAGAATTAGGGAGCCATCTCATGGACCTTCGGCTTAAAGGGCGTGTGGCACTGGTGGCGGCTTCGAGCAGCGGGCTCGGGCTGGCCGTCGCCAAGGCCCTCGCGGCGGAGGGGGCGAACGTCTCGATCTGCGGTCGTGACCCCGCGAGGCTCGCTCGCGCCCACGTCGAGGTCAACGCGATGGGAACGGGCGAAGTGCTCAGCACCCCCGTGGACCTGTGCGACGAGCGGTCCGCCGCCGAATGGGTGCGGCGGACCGCCGAGACGTTCGGCGGCCTCGACGTCGTGGTGACCAACACCGGCGGAGTCCCGTTCGGACCCGTCGACAGCTTCCAGATCGCCGACTACCGCGCGGCGATCGAGGGGAACCTGCTGCCGCACGTGAGCGTCACCCTCGCGGCGCTGCCCTTCGTCAAGGAGGGGAAGTGGGGGCGCATGCTGATGATCGCCTCCGAGTCCGTGCGCCAGCCCCACCCCGAGAGCGGGTTGTCGTCGGTGGCCCGGCTGGGCCTGCTCGGCTACATGAAGGGACTGGTGCACGCGCTCGGCGCGAACGGGGTCACGGTCAACATCCTCGCCCCGGGTTTCCACCGCACCCCCATCCTCGACGAGCAGTTCGGCGCGGACGTGGAGACGGAGCTCGCCCGCGTCGCCGAGCGGATCCCCCTCGGCAGGATCGGGAACGTGGCGGATTTCGGCGCGCTGGCCGCCATGCTCGCCAGCGACCAGGCCTCGTACGTCACGGGCACGGTTTTCGTGGCCGACGGAGGCAACACCCGCGGCATCGGCTGAAGGCGCCGAGCGAGGGCGCCGGTGAGGACACCGAGTGAGGGCGCCGACGGAAGACGCCGGCCGAAGACGCCGGCCGGAGGCACCGGTCGAAGACATCGGCTGAAGAGCCGGGAAGCTGAGGAGGAGCGAAAGATGTCCGTACTCGGACACGTCGCCAGCACGCGCAAGGCGGCACTCTACGTAGTCAAGATAGGGAGCGCGAGCCTCGGCCACGACGCGCTCTTCGACGAGGTGGCCCTGCTGCGCCGCCGTGGCGCCCGCGTGCTCCTCGTCGCGGGCGGCGCGGCCGGCATCGCGCGGCACTACGCCGACATCGGCCGTCCCGTCAGGACGCTGAGCCTGCGGGGCGACAGCGAGGTGCGCTACTGCCCTCCCGAGGAGATGCCGCACATCGTGGACGCGTACGAGCGGGTGACGCTGCCGCGCGTGCGTGACGCGCTCACCGCGCGCGGACTCACCGTCTTCACCTCGGTCGCGCGGGACGGGGCGCTGGTGAGCGCCCTGGCGAACCGGCCGCTGCGGGCCGTGATGGACGGCAGGACGACGGTGGTCCGCGATCATCGGGCGGGCACCGTGACCGGCGTGGCCGCGGACCGCGTCCAGGCGCTGCTCGACGCGTTCGACGTGGTGTGCCTCTCGCCGCCCGTCGCCGACGGCGCGGGCGGTTCCGCGCTCAACGTCGACGCCGACGTCCTCGCCGCCGAACTGGCCAACGCCCTCGACGCCGACCACCTGCGCCTCGTCACCGGAACGCCCGGCCTGCTCGCCGATCCCAAGGACCCGGCGAGCCGTCTGGCCGACGTCGTCCGCGGCGAGGGAGAGCGGTTCGCGCGGGGCAGGATGCGGCAGAAGGTCCGCGCGGCGGAGATCGCCCTCGACGGGAGCGCCGACGTCGCGATAACCGGGCCGCACACCCTGTCACCCGCGTCGGGGACGCGCTTCTGGCGCGCCCAGGCACCCGCGCCGGACCTGTCGCTCCTCTCCCGGACCGTGGAGATCTCCTCGGTGTCGGCCGACGAGCGGGAGCTCGCCGAGTATCTGGTGGAGTGGTGCGCCGAGCGCGGCGTGCACGCGGAGATCGACGCGGCGGGCAACCTCGTCGCCACGCGCGGCTCGGGTGACCGGCGGCTGCTCATGCTCGGACACCTCGACACCGTGCCGCACCGGTGGCCGGTCCGCTGGGACGGGCTGACGATCAGTGGCAGGGGCTGCGTCGACGCCAAGGCGAGCCTTGTGGCCTACCTGGAGACCCTCGCGGAGATGGACGTGCCGAGCTGGGCGCAGGTGCGCGTCATCGGCGCGGTCGAGGAGGAGGTCACCTCGGCGGGGGCCTTCCACGCGAGGGACCACTACCCGGCGGACGCGGTGATCGTGGGCGAGCCCAGCGGTGAGAAGGCCCTCACCATCGGCTACTACGGCCTGCTCAAGGTGCGGCTGCGGGTCGGCCACAGCGTCGGGCACACCGCGGGGCAGGGGGTCACCACCGCCGCCGACCGGATGGTGGACGTCCTCGGCCGGCTCCGCGACGAGATCGGCGCGGCCGACCCCCAGGCGCTGGTGGCCGTGCTCGGCATCCACGCGAGGAACGGCGGGGACGTCCAGGTGGGCGAGGCCGTCATCGACGTGCGGGTCCCCCCGACCCTGGATCTGGAACACCTCGTCGAGCTCGTCCACCGGGTCGCGGGGCCGGTCGGCGTGGAGGTGCTCCGCGCCACGCCCGGAGTGATCACCTCCCGTACCAGCCCGCTCGTGAAGGCGTTCTCGCGCGCCTTCAGGGAGGAGGGCACGGCCCCGAGGTTCCTCGCGAAGAAGGGGAGCAGTGACATGAACACCCTCGCCACCACCTGGCGGGGAGTGCCCATGGTCGCCTACGGGGCGGGCGACGCCGCGCTCGACCACACACCGGACGAGCACCTCGACGCCGAGGAGTTCCGGCGGGCCAGGACCGTGCTGGCCAGGGCGGTCGCGAACTGGGTGGCGGAGGGCCGTCCGCGGGCCACGCCGCCGGTCGCCGCCACCGGGGACGCCGGGACCGCCGGGGGCGCCCGGCGCGCCGGGGACATCAAGGTCGCGAACGGAGCCGCCGCCCCCGAAGCCGAAGCCCCCGAAGCCGAAGCCCCCGAAGCCCTCGCCGCCGTCGCCGTCGCCGCAGGAGAGAGGACATCACGATGACAACGATCGCCGTCGACGAGACCGTCGGCCACACCTACCAGCTGTCCCACCTGGACGCGCTGGAGTCGGAGGCCGCCCACATCTTCAGGGAGACGGCCGGGGAGTTCGACCGGCCGGTCATCCTCTTCTCCGGGGGCAAGGACTCCATCGTCATGCTCCACCTGGCGCGCAAGGCGTTCGCCCCCGCGCCGGTGCCCTTCCCCCTGCTGCACGTCGACACCGGCCACAACTTCCCCGAGGTCATCGCCTACCGGGACCGCGTCGTCGCCGAGTACGGGCTGCGGCTGAAGGTCGCCTCGGTCCAGGACCACATCGACCGGGGTGAGCTGGCCGAGCGGCCCGACGGCTCGCGCAACCCGCTGCAGACGGTCCCGCTGCTCGAAGCCATCGAGACCAACCGCTTCGACGCGGTCTTCGGCGGCGGGCGCCGGGACGAGGAGAAGGCCCGCGCCAAGGAACGGGTGTTCTCCCTGCGCGACGACTTCGGCGGCTGGGACCCGCGACGGCAGCGGCCTGAGCTGTGGAACCTCTACAACGGCCGTCACTCGCCCGGCGAGCACGTCCGCGTCTTCCCGCTGTCGAACTGGACCGAGCTGGACGTGTGGCAGTACATCCTCTCCGAGGGCATCGAGCTCCCGCCGATCTACTTCGCGCACGAGCGCGAGGTCTTCTCGCGCCGGGGCATGTGGCTCGCCCCCGGCGCGTGGGGCGGCCCGAGGAGGGACGAGCCCCTGGAGCGGCGTCTCGTGCGGTACCGCACGGTCGGCGACATGTCGTGCACGGGCGCCGTCGACTCCGGCGCCACCACCCTGGAGGAGGTCATCGAGGAGATCCGCTCCTCACGGCTGACCGAGCGAGGGGCCACCCGCGCCGACGACAAGCTGAGCGAGGCCGCCATGGAGGACCGCAAACGGGAGGGATACTTCTGATGACCACCACACTGCTTCGCTTCGCCACCGCCGGATCCGTGGACGACGGCAAATCCACCCTCGTCGGCCGGCTGCTGTACGACTCCAAGTCGATCCTCGCCGACCAGCTGGAGGCGGTGGAGAGCGCCTCGCGCAAGCAGGGGCGCGAGATCGCGGACCTCGCCCTGCTCACCGACGGCCTGCGCGCCGAGCGCGAGCAGGGAATCACGATCGACGTCGCGTACCGCTACTTCGCCACCGCGCGCAGGCGCTTCATCCTCGCCGACACGCCGGGGCACGTGCAGTACACCCGCAACATGGTCACCGGCGCCTCGACCGCCGAGCTGGTGCTCATCGTCGTCGACGCCCGCCACGGCGTCGTCTCGCAGACCAGGCGGCACGCCGCCGTCGCCGGGCTCCTGCGGGTGCCCCACGTCGTGCTGGCCGTGAACAAGATGGATCTCGTCGGCTGGGACGAGGAGGTGTTCGCGGCGATCGCCGAGGAGTTCACCGAGCACGCCTCCGGCCTCGGGGTCGGCGAGGTGACCGCGATCCCGATCTCCGCCCTCACCGGCGACAACATCGTCACCCCCTCGCCGAACATGGACTGGCACACCGGGCCCACGATTCTGGAGCTCCTGGAGACCGTGCGGGTGGGCGCCGACCCCTCCGGGGTGCCCGCCCGGCTTCCCGTCCAGTACGTCATCCGGGCGGACGGCCGCCGTGCCTACGCCGGCCAGATCTCCAACGGTGTCCTGCGGGTCGGCGAGCGCGTCACGGTGCTCCCCGGCGGGCGGACGTCCACGGTGGAGGCGATCGACGTGCTCGGCGAGCCTGTCGCCGAGGCGTGGGCGCCGCAGTCGGTCGCCGTGCGCCTGCGTGACGACATCGACGTCTCAAGGGGCTCCCTCATCGTGCCCGAGGACGCGGCGCCCGCCCTCGCCTGGGAGCTTCGCGTGACCGCCTGCCATCTGCACGAGCGCGCCCTGCGCGTCGGGGAACGGGTGCTGGTGAAGCACACCACCAGGACGGTCCAGGCGGTCGTCGAGGACATCGTGCCCTCCGCCGCGCTCGGGGACCTCACCTGCGCCCCGGGGGCGGGCAGCCTCGCCGTGAACGAGATCGCGAGTGTCGTGCTGCGCACCACCGAGCCTCTCGCGGCCGATTCCTACGCGCACTCCCGCACGACCGGTTCCTGCCTGCTGATCGACCCGGCGGACGGGGCCACCCTCACGGCGGGGATCATCGAGTCTTCCTGAGCGTGGAGGTCCTCGCCTCGGGGGCGGGAACGAGGAGACGCCGCCGGGGTGAGGCGGCCACCCGGCGCCGTCAGGGTGGTTCATCCGGCATCTTCAGGATGAATCACCCAGCGAAGGGGTAGTCGCGCAGTGACTGCTGGAAGGCCTTGCGGGCGATCGGGACGTACCCCGAGGACGCGGCGCCGGTGGACAGGGCCATGGTCACGGGCAGGGGGCCGGGCGGGGAGGGCAGGGCGAGCCTGGCCGCCTTGGGCAGGCCCCAGAGCTCGTCGCCGTTGGCGACGAGACACGCCACGCCCAGGCCGGCCTTGGCGGCCGCGCGCAGCCCGACGAGCTCGGCGCCCTCGTAGCCGACACGCCACGGGACGGCCGACTCGTCGAGCACATCCACGATGCGGGCGCGCAGCGTGCACGGCTCGGTGAAGAGCGTGAGCGGGAGCGCGGCGCCCTCTCCGTGGGCCGGACGCCCGAACCAGTCCATGCGCATGTGGCCGAGATCCTGGCTCGTGGTGCCGCTCCTGTGGGGCTTCGTCTGGAGGAGCAGTGCCAGATCCAGCTGACCGGTGTTCACCCGGCTCTCCAGGGATTCGCTCAACCCCGTCTGGACGCTGACCTGGGTGTGCGGCATGCCCTTGGTGAGCAGCCGCAGGATCTCGGGGAGCGCCTCCGCGAGCTGGTTGACGATCCCGATGGACAGCCGCAGGTTTCCCGGCGGGGGGATGAAACGGCCCACCGCCTCGTCGTTGAGCGCGACGAGACGGCGGGCGTAGCCGAGGAGCTCCTCGCCCTGCGGGCTGAGCGTCAGCTTCCTGCCGGTCGAGGTGAATATGGGGCCTTTGACGAGACCGCTGAGCTGGCGAATTTGCTGGCTGATGGCGGGCTGCGTTATGTGCAGGGCCTCGGCGGCCCTTCGGAAACCGCCGACATCGACTACGGTGACCAGCGCTCTCAGGCGATTTATTTGCAGGTCGTGGTACATTTTTCCTCTTAAGCTAGCCTAGTAGGAAAGTGTCGAGCCATTTGGTTCGAAGGGCTCTTGAGTCAAGAGGTCGCTCGTTTTCCGGATATCCGCGGCCCTGCTCTAGTAGGGCAGGTGGATCCCGCTGGGAGTGCGGGTGTCGATGGCGTAGCGGGAGCCGGTCGCGCGCTTCTTTTTCTGCCGGGGGACCCGGATGAGCTTTTTCTGAGGCCGGCGGATTTGCTTCTGTTCCATGATCTCCTCCAGTCTTCCGGTCCGGATGCGGTCAGCGTAGACCCGGGGGATCGGGAAGTCCTACACACGGCGCCACGAGTGCTATGTGAGACTTTCACGTTCGTTTGGTGACGCGAAAACTGTTCTCATAACCAGGTCGGGCGCACAATTCTCTTATTCGAACTCACTCAGATCGAGGAGACCGCGATGGCGACCATGAACGCTCCCCTGGTTGACCGGGTGAAGGAGCAGGACCTGAGCTTCACCGAGTTCCTCACGAGGACCTGGGCCGAGCCGGAGGTCGTCGGCGGACACGCCGCCGGCCTCGAAGGCACCGCGTTCGCGGGGCTCGGCGGCCTCCTCCTCAAAGGCGAGGAGACGCCCGAGTCGCGTACGGGGATCGTGGGGCGCACGCTCCTGGAAGACCTCGTCATCGAGGACCTCGACCACCCCGCTCCCGTCGTGGCCGCTTGGACCTACTGCGGATGAACGATTCCACTGAGAACGGGGCGCGCTCACCGCTGATCGGATTCAAACGCCACCTGCGGGCGGTGACGGTTCCGGGGGAGGCGGTCTATCTCACCTCGGTGCGGGGGACGGTCGCCCTGTCCGGTGAGCAGATTCAGGCGCTCGCGCCGATGCTGGACGGTAACCACAGCCTGGACGAGGTACGAAGGCGGGTGGAGCCCGAGATCCCGGCCGCGCAACTCGGACGGCTCCTCGGCAGGCTGGCGGAGGCGAATCTCGTCGGGTCTCGCCGTTCCCCCGAGCGTTCCCCGAGGGCCGATGCCGCCGCCGAGGCGTACTGGGACCTCGGGCGGCTGGACGCGGATCGGGCCGCGTCGAGCCTGGCGGAGTCGTCCGTCAGGCTCGTCTCCCTGGGAGGCGTCGACACGGGGCCCGCGGCCGAGGCGCTGCGGTCGATGGGCGTCACCGTCGAGGAGGACGGTGACGGGCCCGCGACCCTGTCCCTCGTGCTCTGCGACGACTATCTCGATCCCGGGCTCGGGCGGTTCAACGAACGGAGACTGGCCGACGGGCGGCCCTGGCTGCTGGCCAAGCCGGCCGGTGCCGACCTGTGGATCGGCCCGATCTTCCGTCCGCGAGAGGGACCCTGCTGGTCCTGCCTGACCACGCGGTTGCGCGTGCACCGGCGCGGGGAGACACGGCTGCGGAGCGCGTCGGGGACGGGTGCCGTCAGCCCGCCCGAGGCGTCGCTGTCCCTCACCCGCGCCCTCGGGGCGCGGTTCGCGGCCCTGGAGGCGGTCAAGTGGCTGGCAGGGTCGCGCGAGGAGCACCAGGACACTGTGTGGACGCTGGACACCTTCTCGCTGGAGGGGCTGCGGCACCGCGTGGAGAAGCGCCCGCAGTGCTCTTCCTGCGGAGACTCCGGGCTGGTCGCGGCACGCGTCGGCAAGCCCGTCGCCATCGCGTCCAGGAGCAAGGCGGCCGCGGGCGGTAACGGGCATCGCGCGCTGGAGACCGAGCTGGTCTGGGAACGCTACCGTCATCTGGCCGACCCCCTCACCGGGATCACCGACATGATCCGGCGCGACCCGCGCAGCCCCTCCTTCCTGCACTGCTACCTTTCCGGGCCGAACCTCGCCCTCACCGACGACAGTCTCTCCGCGATGAGGGCGGGCCTGCGCCGGCAGAGCGGGGGCAAGGGCAGCACCGACCTTGAGGCGAGGGTGGGCGCGCTCTGCGAGGCGGTGGAGAGACACTGCGGATCGCGGCACGGGGACGAGCCGACGGTGCGCGGCAGCCTCCGCGGCCTGGGGGAGCGGGCCGTGCGTCCCGACGAGTGCCAGCACTTCCACCGGCGCCAGTTCGAGGACCGCCATCGTTGGAACGCCGAGAGCACGGCCTTCCAGCACATCCCCGAGCCGTTCGACGACGAGGAGGTCGTCGACTGGACTCCGGTGTGGTCGCTCACCGCGAAGCGGCAACGTCTGCTCCCCACCGACCTGCTCTACTTCAGCAGGGGCGGCCATCCTTCGGTGCGCGCGACCTCCAATGGGAACGCCGCGGGCTCCAGCGTCGAGGACGCGATCGTCCAGGGTTTCCTCGAACTGGTCGAGCGCGACGCGGTGGCCATCTGGTGGTACAACCGCACGCGCCAGCCCGCCGTGGACCTCGACTCGTTCCGCGACCCGTGGATCGCCGACCTGCGCTCGCGCTACGAGGGCATCGGCAGGGAGTTGTGGGTCCTCGACGTCACCTCCGACCTGGGCGTCCCCGTCATGGCGGCGATCTCGCGGCGCGTCGACAAGCCGGCCGAGGACATCATGCTCGGGTTCGGTGCCCACTTCGACCCCCGGATCGCCGCGCGGCGCGCGCTGACCGAACTCGGGCAGCTGCTTCCGGCCGTCGTCGGGGCGCGCGCCGACGGGACGGGATACGGTGCGACAGATCACCACATCCAAGACTGGTGGCTCAGGGCGACGACGGAGAACCAGCCCTATCTGCGTCCGGGCGGAAGGGGGCCGCGGGCGCTGAGCGATTACACGTACATTCCCCGAGGTGACCTGCGGGAGGACGTCGAGCACATCGTCACGCTGGCCGGGCGGACGGGCCTGGAGGTTCTCGTCCTCGACCAGACGCGTCCCGACATCGGGATGCCGGTCGTCAAGGTCGTCGTCCCCGGCCTGCGACATTTCTGGGCGAGATTCGGCCCAGGGCGGTTGTACGACGTCCCCGTTCTGCTCGGACGTCTCGGCAGGGCGACAGCGTACGAGGATCTCAACCCGATCCCCCTGTTCATGTAGCCCTTGCCCCTCCCCACACGAATCAGGAGTCAAAAGGATGGTTGGCGACGAAGGCAGTGATGCCGGTTCGCTCCAGATATTTCCTCAGTGGTCGTTCCGGGAGGACGTCTACATCGAACCGGAGCCGCACCGCGGAAGCGTGGTGGTGCACAGCCGCTGGGAGGATGTGATCCTGCCGTCTCCGGGACCCACCGTGCTGGAGGCGATGCGCCGGATGAGCCTGGGGCCCATCTCGCTCGACAACGTCATCCGCGAGGAGGCCGAACGGCTGGAGCTTGAGGCGATCCTCGACGGTCTCCAGCACATGGTGGTGCGCTCCTTCGGCTTCGATCCCGAGCAGCCGACGATGTCGGTGATCCCGCTCACCCAGCGGTCGCGGTTCCGGCTGCCGGCGGTCCCCCTGCTCCACCCGATCCGCCTGTCCAGGTTCGCGCTGATCAGGACCGACGGCAACAACTACCACGTCGAGTCGCCGCTCTCGCTGCACCGCGTCATCCTGCACCGGCCCGAGGCGATGCCCGGTGTCGGGTCGCTGATCCGCCCGGTCGCCCCCTCGGCGATCGGGCCGGAGTCCTGGCCCGTGGTCGCCTACCTGATGGCGGCGGGGATGGTGGTGCAGGCCGTGGAGGAGGACCCCTTCCGGCCGACGGTGTTCGAGGAGGACATCGATCCCGCCCTCGTCGCCTGGAGTCCCGTCGATCTCATGTTCCACACCCGCTCCACCCTCGGCAGGCACGATCACGACTTCGGGGCGACGTACCCGATGGGGGACGAGTGGAGCGTCGAGCCCGTCGTGAAGCCGGGACCTTCGGAGGTTCCCGTCGGTGCGGAGCCGGTTTCCGTCGCGCTGCCCCGGCCGAAGTGGGGTGAGCTGCTCGCGGCGGATCCGCCGCTCACCGCGGTCGTCGAGGCGAGCAGGCACACCCGGCACTACGGTGAGCGGCAGCTGACGGCCGGTGAGCTGGGGGAGCTGCTGTACAGGACGGCCCGGGTCCGCTCGCTGGTCGGCTCGCCCGACGAGTCCTCGACGACCTCGACGAGCGATCGCCCCTATCCGAGCAGCGGGGGTTCCTACGAGCTTGAGTTGTACGCCACGGTGGACCGGTGCGCCGACGTGCCCCGGGGCATCTACCACTACGATCCGCTGCGGCACCGGCTGGAGCCGATCGGGTTCGACCCGGCGGATGTGGACGAGCTGCTGGAGACGGGCAAGGTGGCGGCGAACCTGGACGCGACGCCGCCCGTCCTGATCACCATCACCGCGCGGTTCCGCAGGCTGTCGAGGAAGTACAACGGGTTGAGCTACTCGCTGGTTCTCAAGAACGTCGGGGCGTTGACACAGACGCTCTCCCTGGTCTGCACGGCGATGGGCCTGGCGGCGTGCAGGTTGGACAGCAGCGACATCGAGGTGACGGGACGTGTCTTCGGCCTCGACTGGCGCGTCGAGTCGAGTGTCGGCGGGTTCGTCGTCGGCCACCGTCTCGTGCCCGAGCCGAGTCGCTTCTCCGGGCGATATGCGGCGAATGATGCCGATTGGGTTGTTCAGGCGAGGGCGGCACTCTCGTAATCCGGGGTTCGTTTTTTGTGTCGTTTCGCGGAGGAGCAGGGTGTGTGCGGCGAGAGCCCGGTGAACGCTCTCCTCTCGCCGGACGTGCTTGAATCATGCGGTACGGCGACAAAGCCAGGTTTTCCGCTGCCAGTAAGTTCCGATTCACCCAGAGCTATGCAAATAGGTCTATCTAAGGTTATTTGCCTGATATAGATTGCTTTAGGGCCTCGGGCTGACGGGGACGGGAAACCGGTCGGGCTTCGAAGGAGACGATCGATGACGGTTGACGCCGACTCCTCGCAGGGTTGGCGCGGACTTGCCAGGTGGCTGCCCGGTTCACCTCGGAGAACTCGGGGAACGCGGCGCGGAGAGGGCGGACTCGCCGCCCCCAGGGTGGCCCGCGCGATCATTGTCGCCGTTCTGTACGGCTACGTGTTCAACGCGCTGATGTTCGTATGGGGAAGTGGCCTGCCGAGCCGCGAACTGTCGGGTTTCGCCGCCTGCCTGCTGGCCGCGCTTTTCCTGCAACTCGCGCATTCGACACGGGAGGCTCTGAGCTGGCCCGTACCGCTCCGCGTTCTCACACTTTCGATACAGGCCATTGTTACCTTTCTGCCTTTCACCTGGGTCGGCCCGCAGGCGGGGTCCGTCGCGGGATTTCTCGCCGGGTCCATGCTGCTGGTCGTGGCGGGACCGTGGCGCTGGGGGCTCTTCTTCGCCGTCGCGGCCGGCGTCGGGGCGCTGATCGCGCTCAGGGAAGCGCACCTGATGGTGGTGGACGTCGTCTACAGCGTGTACTTCACCTTGCTCACCGGGCTGATGGTGTACGGGCTCAGTTCGCTGGCCTCCCTGGTGCGGGCGGTCCACGCGGCGCAGGGAGAGTTCGCGCGGATGGCGGTGGGGCGGGAGCGGCTGCGGGTGGCGCGGGATCTGCACGACCTGCTGGGCTACAACGTCTCGGCGATGACGCTGAAGAGCGAGCTGGCCTACCGGCTGCTGCCGGGGGCCGCGGAGCGGGCGCGCAGCGAACTCCGCGACGTCCTGATGGTCGCCCGTCGCGCGCTGGCGGAGGTGCGGGTGGTCGCGGGCGGGTATCTGCCCATGTCGCTGGTGGCGGAGGCGACGTCGGCGGAGGCGATGCTGTCGGTCGCCGAGATGCGGGCGCGCGTGGACGTCTCGCGAGACGAGCTGCCCGCGGCGCTGGACACGATGCTGGCGATCGTGCTGCGAGAGGCGGTCACCAACGTGCTGCGGCACAGCAAGGCACAGCACTGCGAGATCGAGGCGCGGGTGGAGAAGGGCCGGGTGCGACTGCGGGTCTGCAACGACGGGGTCGAGCCGGAGATGGAGAGCCGTGCGTTCGAGGCCGGTACGGGGCTGGGGAATCTCAAGGGCCGGCTGGAGGCGGCGGGCGGACGACTGTTGGTCGCGGTCGACGGCGAGTGGTTCCGGCTGATCGCGGAGGCCCCCGTGGTGCCGTTCACCGCGTCGGGGATGTCCGGCACGCCGGAGGGCGAGTCCGCGCGACCGGACGCGCCGGGCGGCCGGCTACCGGGCAGGGGCGCGGTGCGGGCGTGGCATCTGCGGGTGGCCCGCTCCATCGCCGTGCTGGTGCTGTCGGGATACGGCCTTCTCATCGTGGTCAACGTGCTGGCGGAGCGGACGAGTCCGCTCGAACTGCTGGAATTCGCCGCCTGTATCGCCGTGCTGGTCGGTGTGCAGATCGCCTACTCCCTGGGGGAGTCGCGTTCGTGGCCGGGATGGGCCAGGAAGGCGGCCCTGGTGGTGCAGACCGTCGCCACGGTCCTGCCGTTGCTGTGGATCGGCGCGCCGTGGGGTTCGATGGGAGGCTTCCTCGCCGGGGCGGTGCTGCTGATGGTGGCGAGCCGCTGGCGGTGGGTGCTGTACGCGATGATCGGCGCGAGCGTGATGGCGCTGTCGGTGCTCCAGGGCGACACCGTGGAGTGGACCGCGTACCTGGTGATCTCCACGCTGCTGACCGGCCTGGTGGTCTTCGGCATCGGCTCGCTGGCGGACCTGGTGGCGCGGGTGGACCGGGCGCGAAGGGAACTGGCGCGGATGGCGGTGACCCAGGAGCGGCTGCGGGTGGCGCGGGACCTGCACGACCTGCTGGGGAACGACCTGTCGGTGATGATCGTCAAGAGCGAGCTGGCGTACCGGCTGCTGCCGGGGTCGGCGGAGCGGGCGAAGAGCGAGGTGGCGGAGGTGCTGGAGATCGCGCGGCGGGCGGTCGCGGATGTCCGGGCGGTGGCCGGTGGGTACCGGCACATGTCGTTCAGCGCGGAGCTGGACTCGTTGGGCTGCACGCTCACCGCCGCGGGAATCGACGTCGAGGTGAGGATCCCCGAGGACGCGACTCCGGGGAGACTGGACGCGGTGCTCGCGGTCGTGTTGCGGGAGGCGGCCACGAACGTGCTGCGGCACAGCAGGGCGGGGCACTGCGTGATCGAGATGGCTCTGGACGAGGCGGGGGCGCGGCTGTGCGTGGCCAACGACGGGGTGCCACCGGGGACGCTTCCCGACATCCGCGGCGGCTCCGGGCTGGGGGACCTCTCGGAGCGGTTGCGGGCCGTGGGCGGGCGGCTGACGGCCGAGGTCGTCGACGGGACCTTCCGGCTGGTCGTCGCCTTCCCCGCGGAGAATCCGAGGAACATACCGGAAAACGCGCAGGAAGACATCCCTAAAGATATGCCGAAGGATGTGGAGAAAACGGACGGCGATGGGAGGTGATTCGGCCGGAACATGGTGGCTGACTGGTTAGAGTAAGCAACTGTCAAATTTCTGTGGCATTGCCAAACGTCGTTGACTCGGTACTATTCGGGTCAAGATCGGTGGGTTGAGTCGGCTTGATCGAACAGTGGCGAGGCGCATATGGAGGGGAATCGCCACGCGAAGTCGATTGAGGGACCGGCCGCCGAGCAGCCCGCGAGGACGATCGCGGGATCATTCGCGAGATCGAGAGCCCCTATCGCGCCCGGGGATCGTTTCTCGCCCTGAAGTCGACGTCCGGACAGGAGTGCCGCGGTGCTGAAGATCCTCCTTGCCGAAGACGTGCCGATGGTGCGCGGGGCGCTGGCGGCCCTCCTCGACATCGAGCCCGACCTGACGGTGGTGGCCCAGGTGGGCAGCGGGGACAGGATCGTGCCCACCGCGCTGGAGACGCGCCCCGATGTCGCGATCATCGACGTCGACCTGCCCGTGCTCGACGGTCTCTCCGCGGCGGAGGAGTTGCACGCGAAGCTGCCCACGTGCCGGACGCTGATCCTGACCGGCCTGGGAAGGCCGGGCACCCTTCGCCGCGCCCTCTCGGTGTCGGTCTCGGGCTTCCTCCTCAAGGACACGCCCTCGGAACGCCTCGCCCAGGCGGTCCGCGAGGTGGCCGCAGGGCGTCGCATCGTCGACCCGCAGCTCGCGCTGACCGCGTGGGACGTCGGGGAGAACCCGCTGTCCGGACGTGAGGTCCAGGTCCTGAGACTGGCCGCGGGGGGCGCCGAGCCGCCGGAGATCGCGGCCATCATGCACGTGTCCGTCGGGACCGTGCGCAACTATCTCACCAAGACGGTCACCAAGCTGAACGCCAGGAACCGGGTGGACGCCATCCGCATCGCCACCGAGGCCGGCTGGATCTGACCGGCCGCGACCTCGCGTTTCTCCGGTCCGCCCGTCCCTTTCCCGGTCGACGTTCGCCCCGTCTCGTTTTCTTCGTCGCCGTTCTGTCTTCGCATCCTGAAAAGCATGTCTTATCGCGGGCCCATTGTCCTGATTTTGTTACCAGCTTAGCGTAATTGCTGGTAACAAAAGCGCCGGCGTACCACGGCCAGGAAAGGATGCCCGCAGATGAGTCCCAACAGGTGGCTGCACTACTTCGAGACGCAGGTCCCCCTCTCAGAGGAGCCGCCGCGGGTCGCGGCCAGGCTCGCCGGCTTCGGCCCGTACGCGGAGTACGTCGTGTACGAGAGCGGAGGGAAATGGTCCTACGCGGCAGGCGCGCGGGCCGAGGTCACGCTGGACCGCACCGGTGCCCGGCTGACCCAGGAGAACGAGCCCGACGTCGTCCTGCCCTGGAGCGACCGGCCCCTGCACCAGGTGGCCAGGCTGCTCGACACCGTGAAGGTCCCCGCCTGGCGCGCCTACGGCTGGGCGACCTTCGAGCTCTCCTACGCCAAGGACGGGAAACTGGACCACGTCGGCGACGGACGGCTGCTGCACCTCGTGGTGCCGAAGGCCGAGGTCCGCATCGAGGACGGCCACGCCCACCTCCGCGCCGCCGACCAGGAGACACTCACCGCGCTGCTGGAGACGATCTCCAGCCCCGTGGCGACCTCCGAGGGGCGGCCGAAGCCGATGGACGTGCGCGACCGCGGCGAGGCGGAGTACCGGACGGCGGTGAGCCACGCGGTCGAGGAGATCAACCGGGGCGACCTGCACAAGGTCATCCTGTCGAGGGTCGTCGACGTCGACGAGGACATCGACCTGATCGCCACCTACCTCGCGGGACGCCGGGGCAACAACCCCGCGCGGTCGTTCCTGCTCAACCTCGGTGGCGTGGAGACGACGGGGTTCAGCCCGGAGATCGTGGTCAAGGTGTCCGCGGACGGCCGCGTGGTGAGCCAGCCGCTCGCCGGGACCAGGGCGCTCACCTCCGACCTGATCGAGAACGAGAGCCTGCGCGCCGACCTGCTCGCCTCCGCGAAGGAGATCTACGAGCACGCGATCTCGGTGAAGGTCGGCACCGACGAGCTCATCGACGTCTGCGTGCCCGGCTCGGTCGAGGTGCCGGAGTTCATGGCGATCCGCGAACGCGGCAGCGTCCAGCACCTCGCCTCCCAGGTGTCCGGCAGGCTCGCCCCCGGCTTCAAGGCGTGGGACGCCTTCGGCGCGGTCTTCCCCGCCGTGACCGCGTCCGGCGTGCCCAAGGAGGCCGCGTACACCACGATCCGCAGGCACGAGCCCGAGTCGCGGGGCCTGTACAGCGGAGCCGTGCTCACCGTCGACCACAACGGCGAGATGGACGCGGCGCTCGTGCTGCGCAGCGCCTACCGCCAGAACGGCCGCACCTGGCTGCGCGCCGGGGCCGGCATCGTCGGGCAGTCCACTCCCGAGCGGGAGTTCGAGGAGACCTGCGAGAAGCTCGACAGCGTGGCGCGCTACCTGGTGCCCGCCGGCGGGAGAGACGCCCTGACGGAAGACCCCGCCGGTCTCGACGCGGACCTGGTGCCCGCCGACGGCGGAGACGCCCTGACGGGAGCCTCCGCCGGCCTGGACGCGGACCTGGTGCCCGCAGGCGGGGGAGCCTCCACCGGCCTGGACGCGGAGCTGGTCTCCGCCGGTGGGGGAGGCGCGCGATGAGGGTCGACGACATCTACCTCGCGGGGGTGGGCACCTACCTGCCCCCCGTGGTGACCACCGAGCACGCGGTCAGCAGGTCCTGGTACGACCGGGCCGACCGCGAGGCCTCCGGGATGGAGGCCGTGATGGTGGCCGGCGAGACGCCGGCACCGGAGATGGCGGCCCGCGCGGCCCGGGTCGCGCTGCGCCGGTCGGGCCACGGCCCCGACGACTTCGGCGCGCTGCTGCACAGCGACAGTTACCACCAAGGGCCGGACGGCTGGTCGGCGCCGCACTACGTGCTGCGCAGAACACTGGACCGGCCGATCACCGCCCTGGAGATCCGGCAGGGCTGCCTCGGCATGATCGCGAGCCTTGAGATGGCCGCGCACCGGCTGATCGCCGACCGTGGCAGGGACGCGGTGCTGCTGACCGCGGGCGACAACTTCTCGGCCCCGGGGGTGGACCGGTGGCGGGCCTCCAGGATGTTCCTGCTCGCGGACGGCGGCGCCGCCGCGGTGGTCTCGCGGCGCGGAGGCTTCGCCCGGGTGCTCGCCTTCGGGACGGTCTCCAACCCCGGGATGGAGGAACTGCACCGGGGCGGAGAGGTGATCTTCCCGCCCGGCGTCACGATCGGCCGCTCGCTGAACTTCGAGGAGCGCAGCGACCACTGGCGCAGGCAGTGGGCGGCGGGCATCGCGCCGCCCATGGGGCACTTCGGCGAGTGCGTCGCCGAGGCGGCCGAGCGGGCGCTTGAGGAGGCCGGGATCTCCATGGAGAAGGTCACCCGCGTCTGCCACACCGGCTTCGCGCGTGGCTCGCTGGAGGCGATGTTCCTCGACCCCCTGGAGATCGACGCGGACCGGGGCCTGTGGGACTTCACCCGCAAGGTCGGGCACGCCGGCGCCGCCGACCCGTTCATCGGCCTGGAGCACCTGTGGATGAGCGGGCAGGTCGTCCCCGGAGACCATGTGCTGCTCATCGGCAGCGCCCCCGGCATGGAGGCCGGATGCGTGGTCCTGGAGATCATCGCCCCGTACGAGCCCGGCGACCACGAGCCCGAGAGCCGTGGGTCCGACCGCGACGAGCTCCAGAACGACGACCACGAGCCCGAGGAGCAGAAGCTCCAGAACGACGACCACCGGCGCCCGGAGCGCGAGCCGCGAGACGGCGACCACGGGCCGGAGAACCGCGAGCCGGAGAACGGAGGCCGGTAGATGCTTGACGGATGCACACCGTGGCCCGAGGAGCTCGCCGCCCTCTACCGGCGGGACAGCCTCTGGCGCGGGGAGCGCCTCGGCGACCTCCCGCGGACCTGGGCCCACACGTTCGGCGACCGCACGGCACTGGTCGCCGGAGACCTGCGCCTGTCCTACCGGGACCTGGAGAACCGGATCGACCGGATGGCGGCGGGGTTCCACCGGCTCGGAGTCGAGCCCGGCGACCGGATCGTCCTGCAGCTGCCCAACGTCCCCGAGTTCGTCGTCGTGGCCTTCGCGCTCTTCAGGGCGGGCGCCAAGCCCGTCTTCTCCCTGGCGTCGCACCGGGCGAACGAGATCAGGCACCTGTGCGAGCTGTCCGGCGCGTCCGGATACGTCGTCCCCGGCGTCTACCGCGGGTTCGACCACACCGCGCTCGCCCTGCGGATGGCCGGCGAGGTGCCGAGCCTGCGCCGAATCTTCGTCCTGGACGCGGAGCCCGGCCCCGGGAGCGACGCGGGGAGCGGCGACGAGACCGGCACGGCCGGTGGGACGGTGATCCCGCTCGCGCGGGTGGACGCCGACCCCGTCCCGCTTCCGGAAAGCGACCCCTCCGACGTGGCGTTCTTCCTGCTCTCCGGCGGGACGACCGCGCTGCCCAAGCTGATCCCGCGTACGCACGACGACTACGCCTACCAGACGGGGGCGGTGGCCGCGCTCTGCGAGCTCGGCGTGGACGACGTCTATCTCGCGGCGCTGCCGGTGGAGTTCAACTTCACCTGGGGCTGCCCGGGGGTCGTCGGCACGCTCGGCAGCGGCGGCACGGTCGTGCTCGTCGAGACCCCGGTCGCCGAGGACTGCTTCCGCGCGATCGAACGGGAGCAGGTCACCATCACCTCGGTCGTCCCCACCGTGGCGCAGCTGTGGCTGGAGGAGGCGGCGTGGGGGGAGGCGGACCTGTCCAGCCTGCGCGTACTGCAGATCGGCGGGGCGAGGCTCCAGCCGGAGCTGGCCGCGCGGATCGAGCCCGAGCTGGGCTGCCGCCTCCAGCAGGTGTTCGGCATGGCCGAAGGGCTGCTGTCCATGTCCAGGAAGGGCGACGACCCCGAGTCCGTCGTGCAGACCCAGGGACGGCCGATCTCACCGGCCGACGAGGTGCGGATCGTCGACGAGCGGGACGCGGAGGTGCCCCCGGGCGTCACCGGCGAGCTGCTCACCCGCGGTCCGTACACCCTGCGCGGCTACTACCGCGCCGAGGAGCACAACCGGCGGGCGTTCACCGAGGACGGCTTCTACCGCACCGGCGACCTGGCCCGGCTCACCCCCGAGGGGAACCTCGTCATCGAGGGACGGCTGAAGGACGTCGTGATCCGCGGCGGAGACAAGATCGCGGCCGGAGAGGTGGAGGGTCATCTGCTCACCCACCCCTCGGTCGCGAGGGCGGCGGTCGTACCGGTGCCCGACGAGTTCCTCGGCGAGCGGATCTACGCCTTCGTCGTCCACCGGGGCGAGAAGCCGACGCTGGCCGAGCTGAAGCGGGCGCTGCACGAGCGCGGGCTGGCCGACTTCAAGCTGCCGGACCGCGTGGAGTTCGTCGACGACTTCCCGCTCACCCCGCTCGGCAAGATCGACAAGAAGGTGCTCGCCGCCGCGGCGAAGGACCCGGACCTGTCCCGCGACTGGGCGCCCGCGCCCTCCACCCCCGACCCCCGGGAAATCCCCGAACACGAGAGAACCCTCGTACGCCCGCTCGCACGCCAGGAAAGGTGAACCAGACATGCAACGCGACATCTCGGCACCGCCCACGACCGACGACCTGCGGCGGGCCATCGCGACGATCGTCGGAACCGAACCCGGCGAGATCACCGACGACGCCAACCTCGTCTTCCTCGGACTGGGATCCCTGGAGATGATGCGGCTCGTCACCCGGTGGCGCCGGCAGGGCATCGCCGTGGAGTTCGGCGAGCTCGCCGCCGAGCCGACCGTCGACGCCTGGCAGAGGCACCTGCACGCGGCCTGGGAGGCCCGGCAGGTGAAAACGGAAGAGGCCGCCCGATGAGCGCGCTGCTGATCCGGGGCGGCTGCCTCTACCCGGCCGACGCCGAGGCGAGCGTCGTCCCCGACGGCTCCGTACTCGTCGAGGGCGAGCGGATCGTCGCCGCGGGGACGACCGAGGAGGTCGAGGCCGCCCTGGAGCCCCGGCAGCGCGAGAACCTGCGCACGATCGACGCCAGGGGGAAGATGATCCTGCCCGGCTTCGTCAACGCGCACTGGCACGACCTGTTCGCCATGCGGTTCCCCTTCAAGGGCGCGCTGCGGCCCGCCGCCGACCGCGAGGACAAGCCCGTGTTCATGGCGCTGGGCGGCGATCTGCGGCAGATCTCGATGGTCTTCGACTCCTTTTACCACCAGATCGACCGGCTCACCCCCGAGGAGGCCGAGGCGATCGCCCGCTACTCGATGTGGACCCAGCTGCGCTCGGGCGCGACCACCCTCGGGGACGTGGGCTCGTTCAACCGGCCCGAGGCACTCGCCTCGGCCGCCCGCCACCTCGGCATGCGGTGCTCGGTCAGCACCTGGGCGAGCGACGCGGTGTGCGCCCCCGGCGAGTCGCGGTTCCGCAGGACCCGCGACGCCGACGTGGTGCTGCGGCGGATCGAGGACCTGCTGCGCGCCTGCGAGAAGGACACGAGCGGGCTGGTGCGGGCGAGGCCGACCTCGGTCTACGGGGTCACCATGACCGACGAGCTCGGCACCGGTCTCGCCGAACTCGTCGCCAGGTACGACGTGCCGTTCGCGACCCACGTCGGCGCGCTGCGCAACGAGGCCGAGGTGATGCGGAGCTACTACGGCACGACCCCGGTGCGCAGGTTCGCCGACCTCGGCCTGCTCTCCGACCGGTTCATGGCGGTGCACTGCGCGTTCGCCGACGAGGACGAGCGCAAGATGCTCGTCGCGGCGAACGCGCACATCAGCCACTCCCCGGCGAAGTACGGCCCCGCCGGGGAGTCCTCCCTCACCGAGACCCGGTTGATCCCGGAGTTCCGGCGCGCGGGGCTGGACGTCTCGCTCTCCACCGACGGCGCCGCGCTGCCGATCGGCGGCATGGCCGAGGCGATGCGGGTCACCTGGCAGATCTACAACGAGATGTACGCCGACCCGACCGAGGTGCTCCCGACCGACGCGCTCGCGATGGCCACCCGCACAGCGGCCAGAGGGCTGGACTGGGCGGGGGAGATCGGCAGCCTGGAGGCCGGCAAGCAGGCCGACCTGCTGCTCGTCCCCGCCGACGACTGGCGCTACCTGCTCAACCCGCGCCCGCTGGAGAGCTTTCTCGCGCTCGGCGGCTCGGCGGACGTGGACACCGTGATCGTCGCGGGCCGGACCCTGGTGGAGGGCGGCAGGGCCACCGGTCTCGACGAGGACGAACTCGAAGCCGACTACCTAGAGGCGCTCGGAACCTTCTCGGTGCGCTGCCTGGGTGTCGATCCCGACCTGGTCGCCACGCTCACCCGTGCGGCACGAAGATGAGGAGGCATGACCGATGCGCGATGAGACAGCCCTGGTCACCGGGGCGGCAGGCGGTATCGGCGAGGCGGTGGTGCGGGCGCTGGCCGCCGAGGGCGTCGCCGTCGCGGCGGTGGACGCGAACGCCGAGGCGCTGAACCCGCTCGTCAAGGAACTCTCCGAGGCAGGACACCGCGTCCAGGGCTTCGTCGCGAACGTCGCCTCCAGCGCCGAGGTGGACGCGATGGTGGAGC
>Ga0233377_1000026_pt1 | contig 130698 bp, 86 predicted proteins | sample ElkDunMinimDraft_6_FD_191540 | JGI IMG/M metagenome (GOLD analysis project Ga0233377, IMG submission 191540) | Fecal eukaryotic communites from dung pellets of Tule Elk in California, USA - Elk Dung E36 | ecosystem: Host-associated > Mammals > Digestive system > Large intestine > Fecal | place...
GTGGTCAACATCACCGGAATATTAATCCCTGACTCTTGTTTATACCCTAAAAAGGGGTGGTCAACATCATCGGAAAAAAGTGGTCAGCATCACAAGAACAGGTGGTCAAGATGGATCGGAATATACAATAAGGACAGGCCCAACGAAATCTTTTTCTCTGACAGCCTATACTCAGGCCATGGTACGGTATGGTTGCCGGACAAAGAAAGTTTATTTGCGCTTGGATATAATCAACTTCGGGACTATAAGTTGAAAGACTGGGAGACGGCTCAACCATCTTTAGAAATGGTTAATGAATGGAAAATCCCCGATGAAAGTGGGCACGATTTGTTCTTAACTTCTGATCAAAGGTTGCTTTTGTCCACGACAAACAGTGTTTGGCAGTTTGACATTGCTGTGTCAGAATTTAAGCCTCTAAAAGGTGTGGAACATGTGAAATCAGTCAATTTGAATGTCGAAAAAGGGGAGTTAGTTTATACAAAGTGAGAAATTGCTGGTGGACTCACCATGTTTACTTCGAAAACCCACACTACACCTTTCTTGTGGAAGACATCAATTTGTATAACGTTCCATTAAGATAATTACCTTAATGGAGGACTTACAGAGAGAGTGTTCGTTGAACTCGTTCTGTTTCCTTCTACATAATCTTTTATGAATATAGCCCTTGCCAGCACCATCATTCTGGCCCATCCATATCTGCGTGGTACTAAGGACGGTGGCATTGGTAGAGCTTGTACTGTCGGACTTATACGTCTATCATTAGGTGATGTTAGTGACCTTGACTTTCGCGATACGGTTGGAGAACAGAATTCACGATGCGTTCAGTGCGAAGCTTGGTACGACTTGGTAAACAAACTTAGTTAAAGGACTTAAAAAGACATTGCAACTCTTTCCGCTACCTTTCTTTCCAAGGATCAGGTTCTCGGTGTACCGAAAACTGCCCTGACGATGACACTTTTATTTTCTTCATCCAGGGTGTAATGAAACATGTAAGGAAACTATTGGAGCATATAACATCGGACATTATCATGTCGTATTTGATAAAATGGATAGATCGCCAGCTTTTTAAAACTTGCCTTTATTTCGTATAAAACCGCCGCCCCAGCCCCGCTTGATGTCGGTTATACCAATCTATCCCTTCCTAAATATCCAGGGTGCATCCGGTTCGATTTGAATCTTAAAGGCTTTCAATCCAGCCGAAAATTATCTTGAACCTCTTCCCAATCTAACAACTTGTATGGGTCTTGATCGGACTTTTCAACGGGCGATTAGGAAAGAACAGTTTTGTTGGCTAAATGATGGGTTTTGCTTTTGCGGGCGGATGCTTCGTTTTTTTTAACCATATTAGTTACATCGGCAGTCCAGCAGACCTGGGACCACGTGAATAATTCTTTTTGAAGTGTTTTACTCTCTTCTTTTTAAATTTTTAAGTAGATTTGAATCCGATAAACATAAACAGTACGTTTTTGTAGGCAAAATTCTGATTCGGTAATGATAAATAAATGAGTTTTTATGAAAGAGGATTCACTTGCGAACAAAGTCTACATTGAATTGAGGCGAAAAATACTCACCAATCAGCTTCTGTCTGGAATGAGGTTAAAAGAAGGGTACTGGGCGGAAAAGATGAGTGTGAACAGAATGGCCGTGAGAGAGGCTCTTACCAGGCTCCTTGGTGAAAATCTTATTGAATTTGGGCCTAAGGGCGGCCATTTCGTCAAAACCTTAACTCCGGAAGAAGTCAAGGAGATCAGGGAGATTAGGGAAATATTGGAACTCGGTGCCCTAAAGCTCCTTGTTAAAAATGTATCAAAAGAGAATTTGGATAAATTATATGAAATTTGTGATGATTTTACCAATATGGTCCAAAAAGGGTATTTCGACGGAGCGTTGGAAGCGGATGTCCGCTTCCATGAAACGATTATTGAATTGTCACAGAATCAAAAGTTAAAGGGTTTATACCATATCAGTAACATCCCACTTTTTCATCAAAAAATGGGAAAGAGCCAGACTCATATGAAGGATTATGAGCTGACTGACGTTGAACATAGAAAAATTGTTGATTCCATTAAACAACACGATTTGGCCAGAGCAGAAGAAACGCTTCATAAGCACCTGGAAAGAGGGGAAATGACAACGTTGGATCTGGGGTATGAGTAATTTTTTAGATTTGTTTGTATTTTTTAGGTAGGAGTCTATAGTTGCATTAGGTCTTTCTTTTTAGGTAGTTTTTTGAATCTCTCTTACCAAAGGGGAGATATAGCATTCCTGTATTGCTTTCAATCCAATCTTGCGGTGATTAAGGACTGATAGGTAGCTAGTGCCTAGGTTATTAGGAGAGTTGTCGGTAAAAGGTGCATACCGGTCATATCCACACAATTCGATGAGCGGTTTTTCATCCCAGCTCCTGGAGAGGCTCATTTTTTCCTCAATAAAAATTTTAAATAAAAATACTTATCATTTTTATTGTAAACAAAAATTATTAATATTGGTAAACAATATTTCACTATGCAAAGCCACTTCTTCCTTAATTTTCACAACAATTCAATTCTCAACCATTGAAAAAATGAAAACAAAATCGCAGTCTATTGAAAAGTTCTCGAAAAGCGATGTCTTTCTGGTTAGAAAGATCTTCACGGTGACACTCTTTTTGAGTTTGCTAAGCGGGATAGGTTACTCTCAGAATCTTGTTCCTGTAAAAGGGAACGTCAGATCGGGAGATGATGGAAGTTCCTTGCCAGGAGTAACTGTTGTAGTTAAAGGTTCTAACACAGGATCAGTAACTGATTTTGACGGTAATTATGCTATTCAAGTTCCTGCTGATGGTACTTTAATCTTTTCGTTTATCGGGTACGGTACAAAAGAAGTTCATGTGAACTCCAGCTCAGTGATTGATTTAGAGTTGTTTGCTGACGCGGCATTATTGGATGAATTTGTGGTTACCGGATATTCTTCGCAACAAAGGAAGAATATCACGGGCTCTGTTGCAGTGGTTGATACAGATAATTTAAAACGGGTTCCTGCCGGTTCAGCCCAAGAAGCCTTACAGGGGATGGCTTCCGGGGTTAATGTTATTAAATCAGGGGTGCCCGGGGCAGGGGGTAAAATCACCATTCGGGGGATGACTTCTTTCGGAAACACCGATCCGCTTGTCATTGTAGACGGCATAGAGCAAAATTTAAACAATATCAGTGCGCAGGAAATCGAATCTATCCAAGTTTTGAAGGATGCAGGGTCGGCTTCTATATACGGTGTTAGGGGTGCGAATGGGGTTATTTTGGTCACTACTAAAAAAGGAAAATCTGGCACTCCTTCAATTAGTTATGATGCCACTTACGGGATGATACATCCTTTACCTGGGAATCCTTTCAATTTGTTGAATTCAGAAGAGTACATGGATGTTTATAATCAGGCATTTCCAAACAATGATAGGTTTATGAATGGAATGCCGGACTTTATGTACCGGGGACCTTCAGGTGCGGGGGTAGCTTTTGCAGGAGACCCTGCGGTTGATCCGTCCAATTATTTTTATGCGAGCCCCAATCGAGGACAGAACTATCTTATCCAGGAGGTAAACAAGGAAGGTACAGATTGGTTTCACGCGCTATTCAAAAAGGCACCTAGCACGGAACATAATCTTTCGGTAAGCGGAGGGACCGATAAATCAAAATATCTTTTTTCTCTGGGGTATATGCATCAGGAAGGAACACTCATCGAAACATACGTGAAGCGGTATTCCGCACGGGTCAACACGGAATTTCAGTTGGGGAATCATATAAAGATCGGTGAAAACTTAAACATTATATATCGTCAGAATCCTGGCTTTGGCGAGAATTCCGATTTCGGGGGTATTGTAGAAGCGATTAAGATGCAACCTATTGTGCCCCTAAAGGATATTATGGGGAATTGGGGCGGAACATTTGGGGGGCCAGGGCTTGGTGACGGCAATAATCCGATCGCAGTTCAATCAAGGAACCGAAAAAATGATGTTCTTAATGAATGGCATATTATAGGGAATGCGTATGCGGAGGTTGAGTTTCTCGAAAACTTTACGGCCAGGACAAGCATCGGGTATAATATATCCAACTTCTACAACCAGGATTTCAACACTACCCAAGTTGAAAATGTTCAGGGCAACAACAGTGAAAACAGCCTGAGTATCAATTCAAGCTACGACAGCAGAATGACTTTTACCAATATATTGAGTTATATGAATGTGTTCGGAAACCATAGCATTGAGGTTTTGGCGGGTTCCGAAGCGATAGAGTATACGGGTAGAGGGTTGAACGCAAGTAGACAGCGGTATTTTTCAGAAGACTTCAACTTCTTGATCTTGGGGAATGGAACTGATGCCATAGCCAACAGCAGTTCGATCAACGGAAGTAATCTTTTCTCTCTTTTCGGCAGGCTGGATTACATTTATGATGAAAAGTATTTGCTGGGTGCTACGCTTAGAAGAGATGGTTCATCCGTATTCGGACCGGAGCAACGCTACGGAGTGTTCCCTTCAATCTCCTTGGGGTGGAGGGTTTCTGAAGAGAGCTTTATGCAAAATATGATCTGGCTTTCGGATTTGAAGTTAAAAGGAAGTTATGGGGTACTAGGTTCTCAAAACAATATCAGTGCGGTCAACGCCTTCAGTTTATATGGCAGTGGGATGACGAGTACGTATTATGACATAACTGGGTCCAGTAATTCCATTGTTCAAGGATTTGCCACAAACAGAATCGGAAATCTTGCAACGGGATGGGAAGAAAATGTGGTGTCAAACGTAGGCTTCGACGTGTCTGTACTTAATGCCTTAGAGGTTTCGGTGGAATACTATAAAAAGAGAATAAATGGTCTCCTGTTTACAGAGCCCTTGCCGGCCGTAGTGATTGGAGGTGCGAGTGCGCCTTCTGTTAATATTGGAGATATACAGAATACAGGCATCGATGCTTCATTAACGTACAGGGGTAAGATTGACAATGATTTCAACTATTCCATAGGGGCTAACATTGCCAATTACAAAAATGAAGTCGTGAACATTCCTGATCCAGGATATTTCTTTTCGGGTAGCCATCAGGCACTTGGATCTATGGTGAGGAATGAAGAAGGACATCCTGTAAGCTCTTTTTATGGGTACAATGTTATTGGTCTTTTTAATAGTCAGGCGGAAGTAGATGCTGCTCCAACACAAACTGGTGCAGCCCCAGGAAGATTCAAATATCAAGATTTGGATGGAGATGGGGAGATTACCCCCGATGACAGAACCCATCTAGGAGATCCAAATCCCGATTTTACCTATGGGATCAACCTGAACCTGACTTATAAAAACTTTGACCTTTCTGCCTTTCTGTATGGATCACAAGGGAATGATATCTTCAACCTTACAAAGACCTACACCCATTTCATGGCGTACTATCCCACCACTAATTTAAGCAAGGATCTATTGAATGCCTGGACTCCTGAGAATCAGAACACCCACATACCAATTGTTGAGGCCCAGGGTAGTTTCAGCTCGACCATGGCTCCTAATTCCTTTTATGTTGAAGACGGATCGTTTTTGAAGTTCAGATCATTAATGCTGGGGTATACAGTCAGTGCGAGTGTCCTTGAAAGGATTCGTCTAAGCCGTTTAAGGATATTTGCGCAAGCTGAAAATCTATTCACCTTGACCAAATATTCTGGTTTGGATCCAGAAATTATCGGTGGATCTACGTCCGCCCTCGGTCTTGATAGGGGGAGCTATCCCAACAATGAGATGGGGTTGATATTCGGACTTTCAGCATCATTTTAAAAACAATTAATTTATAAAAAAATGAGACCTACAGATAAATTATTAGTAGCAGGACTTCTTCTCTTTAACTTCTCCTGCAATGAGAGCTATTTGGAAATTGAGCCATTCGGCTCTGTAAGTGAGACCACTCTAGCCAACGAGAGGGGGGTAGATTTACTTTTGATAGGGGCATATTCCCTTTTAGACGGAGGAGGAACAGTGGGGGGAAATTACCTAGGGGGGATTGGTTATTTGCGAGGTGGAGATGAGGTAACGGTTGGCACCGAGTCTGGTCAAAGCCCATATAATGTGTTCACCTATACGGAGGCAGACGCTAACATTGAAGACAAATGGAAAAATCTATATTCTTCTGTTGGCAGAAGCAATGATGTATTGCGCATGCTCCCGAAAGTTACCGACGCGTCTCCCGAAAAGTTATTGCAGGTGGAAGCTGAGGCCCGATTTCTACGCGGGGTCTACTATTTGTATCTGGCCAAGTTTTTCAGAAATGTACCTTGGATTGATGAAAGCATCACGTATGCAGCAAAGAATTATTATATCTCCAACACCTCCGATATCTACCCTAGAATAGAAGCTGATTTCCAATTTGCCGCGGATAATTTGACGGAAACAAAGAGTCAGGTAGGGAGGGCGAACAAGTGGGCTGCAAAATCATTCTTAGCGAAGACTTATATGTTTCAAAACAAATTTTCAGAGGCCAAGGAGCTGTTGGATGATATTATTGCAAATGGAAAAACGAGCAATGGCTTAAAGTATGAACTCTTAGATAAATACAACGATAATTTTGTTGCCAGATCCAAGAATGGGAGTGAGGCGGTTTTCACCGTTCAGATGTCTGTTAATGATGGAACTACCAACGGAAACGGCAACTACATGGATCGTTATAATGGTACCTATGGTGGGCCCGCAACCTGTTGTTATGGTTGGGGACAGCCAACTTTTGATCTAGTGGATGCTTTTCAGACCGATGCGTCAACTGGCCTTCCTTTAATTGATACCTATCAACTGACACCAATTCCACATGACAATGGCATTGAGTCGAGTCAGCCATTTACCCCTTATCAGGGCACCTTGGATCCCCGGTTGGATTGGAATGTAGGCAGACGAGGCATCCCCTACCGTGATTGGGGAGTTCATCCCGGCAAAGCATGGGTCAGAAATCAATTTAATTCAGGGCCTTATAATGTAATTAAAAATATAGTAGAACAGGCAAGAAAGGACACCGATATGGGTACAGATGGTGCTTCCAACAATCCCTATAGCATGATCCGTTTTGCAGATGTTTTGCTCTGGGCGGCGGAAGCTGAAATCGAAGTAGGTAGTTTGGCAAAAGCAGAAGAGTATGTAAACAGGGTAAGATTAAGGGCTGCCAATCCCGATGGATGGGTGAAAACCTATGTTGATCCATCCAATCCTTTAGCTGGCTTTACTGATACTCCGGCTGCCAATTATAAAATATCCCCTTATTCGGGCCATTTTCTTGCAAATGGAAAGGCTTTCGCAAGAAAGGCTGTCTATTTTGAGAGAAGGCTTGAGTTGGCACTTGAGCACCATAGATTTTTTGATATGGTGAGGTACACGGGACGTGATTTTGACATTTTAGAAAAGATGAATTGGTTGATGGGTCGGGAAGGTGACGAGATACTGAACCAGTCTAATAACTGGAAGAGTGGTGAATTTGTAAGAAACAAACATGAGTATTTCCCTATTCCGCTTGGACAGATCGATCTCAGTAGAGCTGATGGCGTATCTGTTTTAGAGCAAAATCCGGGATATTAGTTAGATACATATATAGGTAGTTTCAATATTATTAATGAAATTTTTGTCATGAAGCAAAAGAAAGATTTTAATGCATCTCGAAGAAAAATGCTAAAGGGTGCTGCTATGGCGGGATTGGGAGGCTCACTTATGCCCTTCCCAGGAATGGCAAATCCTCAATCGACGTTAAAAAGGAGCGGCAAGATCGTGGAGGAGAATGCTAAGCCGGGAACGTTGGAGTGGCAACTGCAATACACGGGCTTTGACACACCTTTATCGATGGCTTCTTATCCCATGGTGCGTTATCTCAGATCGCTGAGTATAGAGGGTTACGTCAATAAAACCAGCCTTTATCCAGGAGAAACCTTAGATTTTAAGGTAAGTATGAGTAATCCCGGGAATTTTTTAATAGACATCTACCGGATGGGGTACTACGGGGGCAAAGGGGGACGAAGTATGGCGAAGTTGGGGCCTTTCGTAGGACGATCTCAGGAGGTTCCGCTGATGTCTATGGAGAGGGTAAGAGAATGTGATTGGGAGACTGCAACAACTTTTACCATACCCAATGACTGGCCAAGTGGGGTTTATCTGGGGAAACTTTCTCGGGATGAGCCTTTTGGGAAACAGAGCTATGTCATATTCGTGGTAAAAGAACGCCGTAAATCTGATCTGCTTTGCATGGTAAGCGATCTGACATGGCAGGCTTATAACAAGTGGCCGTTCAGAGACTCGTTGTACGACGATGGCAGCACTGCTGTATGGTACGTGGGTCCCAATGTCCGGGTAAGTTTCGATCGTCCCTATGCCAAATATCCCCAGCTCTTTGATGCGCCACTTTCTGCTGGATCTGGAGAATATCTCCTTTGGGAGCATCCAATGACCTATTGGTTGGAGCAGCAGGGATATGATGTGACCTATTGTTCAAACCTCGATCTTCATTATGACGAGAAGCTTTTGGACATGACTAAAGTGTTGCTGTCTGTGGGCCACGATGAATATTGGTCACCGGTGATGTTTGAAAATGTTGTTAAAGCCAGGGATAATGGTTTGAGTATTGGGTTTTTCTGCGGGAATTCAGTGGGTGGCGAAATAGAGCTTTACGACAGTTTTGATAAAAGAGAAGGGCGTGTATTTGCCCGAACCCAAAAGAGCCTTTATGATAATGAAGAGACACTTATGGGGAATACCTCGTATGGGGTCGGATTTGGAGACTGGACTGTCAAAAACTCAAAGCACTGGATATATAAAGACACCGGCTTGAAGGACGAGGATACACTCCCAGGCCTTATAGGCTGGGAATACCATGGGACACCCGTAGGGAAAATTCCAGGATTGGAAATCGTGGCTGGAGGGCAACTATCGGCCCCCTCCAAAGAACCTCATGCAGCAACCATATATCCCGGTCCCAAAGGCAATTGGGTTTTTAATGCCGGGACGATCTGGTGGGCCGAGGGACTAGCCAATCCTCCAGGCCATATCCCAGCGGGGGAGTCAGGTCAGGAAGAATTCCTCAGGCCTGGTGAATATCCAGCTGCCCACGATCCAGGGGGAAGAACCTTTGGGGTAATGCCTGAAGTACAGAAAATAACCGAAAATATCTTGAACAGGATGATAGAAGACTCAACTCGGTAGTTCTTCTATCTCCATAAATGTAGTAGATAAACCCATTCACAATGAAAAGCAAAGAAATAAACGAATTGAATAAACACGTAGAAGAAATGAAGAACGGCTCAACTGAAAAGAGTATCTTTTCTCGTCGGTCTTTTCTAAGTTCAGTAGGAGTAGGGGCTGCCACAGTAAGCCTCTGGCCGTTAGGTTGTGCTCCTAAGGCAAGTCGGGGATCTCAGGTAATAGCGGGGTTCGACGACACTATTGATGAAAGTGCCTTGTCCCAGGGATGGTTGCCTGTGTCAGACAGAAAGATTAAGGTAGGGATAGTGGGGTATGGTGCCAGTAAATTCGGGGCTTCATTTGGTTTTCAAAATCATCCTAATGTAACGATTGAGGCAGTAAGTGATCTATTCCCAGACCGCTGCGAAGAATTAGCAAGGGTGACCGGATGTTCCAAAACCTATCCTTCCCTCGAGGAATTGGTCAAGGATGATAACATAGAAGCCGTATTTGTAGCTACAGATGCCCCAAGCCATCCAAGACATTGTATTGAAGTTTTGAAGCATGGAAAACATGTGGCAGTGGCCGTTCCAGTAACCTATGGGTCTGTGGAAGAAGGTGAGCGGCTTTTAGAAGAAGTAAAGAGAAATCCAGGTCTTAAGTTTATGATGTTGGAAACCTCCTGCTTCCGACAGAATCTTTTTGAGATGAGAGCGATATATAAAGCTGGTGGATTTGGCAGCATCGTGTATTCGGAGGGGGAATATTATCATGGAGCACCACTGCAAGTTCCTCCCGGCGGATACCAAGGGGTTGGTTCTTATAAAAACTGGCGTCAGGGAGGGCCGCCAATGTGGTATCCAACTCACAACACAGCGTACCATATTGGGGTTACGGATGGGTCATTTATCGAAGTCAGTTGCTTTGGAACGAAACGGGAAGATGGATCTTCGGCAAATCAATACAACAATCCCTTCGACACCGAAGTCGCCTTATTTAGAACCAGTGAAGGGGGGACTTCCCGACAGGCGAGAAGCTCGGCTACACCAGGAAGAGCGTCTGAGATCGGCCGTGTCCGAGGAACATTGGGTTCCTATCAGGATGGATACGAAGGGCGTATGGAAGAACTACCCAATTTGAAACGTCCTCCACTGCCGCCTGGGGTTCCTGCAGGTGGACACGGAGGTTCTCACGGTTATCTTATGAATGATTTCATTCTTTCGATACTGGAGGACCGTAAGCCCCTTGTAGATATTATAGCGGCTATGAACATGACCATTCCCGGTATCATTGCCCATCAGTCAGCAATGAGAGATGGTGAATTGTTGAAAATACCTCAATACAGCTAATCCACTTCTAAACCTTTAAAAACTATGAAAAAAAATAAGATTATTAGCCTCGATTCAAACAGGCGGGAATTTCTTAAATTATCCGGGTTGGGTTTAGGTGCTTCTATGATGGGCCTCTCCCAGTTTAGCTGCTCACCCAAAACAGAAGAAGCGAAGCTTCCTGAAATCCAGGGCTTCGAAAGGTCTGAAGAGGATCCATCCGAGGGCTGGGTTCCCTTTTCAGACAGAAAAGTCAGAGTGGGATTAGTGGGCTACGGGGTATGTAAATTTGCGGCAGATTTTGGTTTTCAAAATCACCCTAACGTAGAAGTTGTGGCGGTGAGTGACTTGTTTCCTGACCGTTGTGCTGAATTGGCAAAGGTGACTGGATGTAATAAGACGTATGCTTCTTTGGCAGAACTGCTCAAGGATGATAACATTGAAGCGGTATTTCTTGCCACCGATGCCCCCAGCCACGCGAAACAGTGTATGGAAGTATTAAAACACGGAAAACACGTTGCGGTTGCCGTTCCTGCCGCCTTTGGGTCGATCGAAGAAGGAGAGGAGCTTCTTGAAGTGGTTAGAAACAACAAGGGCTTAAAATACATGATGTTTGAAACCTCGTGCTTCAGACAAGACCTCTATGAGATGAAAACTATCTACGAAGCGGGAGGGTTTGGCGAAGTGGTCTATTCTGAAGGGGAATATTGGCACTATTCGGCGGAAGGAATTGACTCCTACAAGAAATGGAGGGATCAGTCCCCTCCTCAATGGTATCCTACACATAATACTGCCTATTATGTTGGGGTCACCGGGGGTACGTTTACGGAAGTATCTTGTTTGGGAAGACCAAATCTTTCAGAGAAGTATGTTAATGGAAATAATCAATATAAAAATCCATTTGCCACTGAGATCGCATTTTTTAAAACAAATAATGGAGGTATCTCCCGTCAAAGTTTAAGTAGTGATACCCCCGGACATGGCGCTGAAGCAGGTCGTCTGCGGGGTACGAGGGGCTCCTACAACGGGATATACGAAGGACTTGAGAAAAGCCTTCCAAACCTAAAACGCCCACCGATACCTCCTGGGGTACCGGCAGGTGGCCATGGAGGATCCCACGGTCGTTTGATGAACGAGTTTATAGTCTCCATCATTGAGGACAGAAAGCCGCTGGTCGATATCATCGCTGCCCTGAATATGACGGTGCCCGGTATTGTAGCGCACCAATCAGCTATGAAAGGCGGGGAATGGCTTAAAATCCCTCAATACAGCTAACCCTCTTCTAACCTTTAAAAACTATGAAAAAAAATAAGATTATTAGCCTCGATTCAAACAGGCGGGAATTTCTTAAATTATCCGGGTTGGGTTTAGGTGCTTCTATGATGGGTCTCTCCCAGTTTAGCTGCTCACCCAAAACGGAAGAGGCGAAGCTTCCTGAAATCCAGGGCTTCGAAAGGTCTGAAGAGGATCCATCCGAGGGCTGGGTTCCCTTTTCAGACAGAAAAGTCAGAGTGGGATTAGTGGGCTACGGGGTATGTAAATTTGCGGCAGATTTTGGTTTTCAAAATCACCCTAACGTAGAAGTTGTGGCGGTAAGTGACTTGTTTACTGACCGTTGTGCTGAATTGGCAAAGGTGACTGGATGTAATAAGACGTATGCTTCTTTGGCAGAACTGCTCAAGGATGATAACATTGAAGCGGTATTTCTTGCCACCGATGCCCCCAGCCATGCGAAACAGTGTATGGAAGTATTAAAACACGGAAAACACGTTGCGGTTGCCGTTCCTGCCGCCTTTGGGTCGATCGAAGAAGGAGAGGAGCTTCTTGAAGTGGTTAGAAACAGCAAGGGCTTAAAATACATGATGTTTGAAACCTCGTGCTTCAGACAAGACCTCTACGAGATGAAAACTATCTACGAAGCGGGAGGGTTTGGCGAAGTGGTCTATTCTGAAGGGGAATATTGGCATTATTCCGCAGAAGGAATTGATTCTCATAAGAAGTGGAGAGATGGAATGCCCCCCCAATGGTATCCTACCCACAATACTGCTTATTACGTAGGCGTTACCGGGGGTGCCTTTACCGAGGTTTCCTGTTTGGGGATGCCCAGTTATTTGGACAGGTATAAAAAGGACAACAATATTTATAAAAACCCTTTCGCAACTCAAATTGCCTTTTACAAAACTGATAATGGAGGGATCTCCCGGCAAAGTAGAAGTAGTGACACGCCAGGCCCAGGAGCAGAAGTAGGTCGTCTGAGAGGCACTCGGGGTTCATACGATGTGAAATACGAAGGTCTTGAGAAAAGCCTTCCCCCTCTAAAACGCCCACCGATACCTCCTGGGGTGCCGGCGGGTGGCCATGGAGGATCCCACGGTCGTTTGATGAATGAGTTTATTGTCTCCATCATTGAGGACAGAAAACCGCTGGTTGATATCATTGCTGCCCTGAATATGACGGTGCCCGGTATTGTAGCTCACCAATCAGCTATGAAAGGCGGGGAATGGCTTAAAATCCCTCAATATTCGATGTAATGAGTTAATAGGCAAATGTTACTTAACTGTTGATTTACATTAATCTAATGATATGTTTCCATCGAAGAGCAATATAAATAGAAGAGAGTTTATTAAAAATGTAGGAGCAGGTACTGGCCTTTTAATTTCTGCCGCCGGCTTTCCCTTGTCTTCATTGGCAGCGGAAAAGCCGGTAAGGCTTGGTTTCGTTGGTGTGGGTGGAAGAGGTATAGGAATGCTCAAAATTGCTTTGGCCTTGGAAGGTGTTGAAGTAGTTGCGATTTGCGACTTAATGGAGGACAGAGTGTCACGTGCCCAAAAGATGGTACAAGACGCAGGCCAGCCAAAACCGAAAGGATACAGTGGAGGACCTGAGGATTACAGACGTCTTGTCGAACAGAATAATTTGGATGCAGTGTATACAGCCACTCCTTGGAAATGGCATGCGCCGATCATGATTGCTGCTATGAAGGCAGGGAAATATGGAGGAACGGAAATGCCCGCCTGTGCGGGAGTGGAAGAAGCCTGGGAGTTGGTCGAAACTTCCGAACAGACGGGGATCCCCTGCATGCTTATGGAGAACTATTGTTACATGCAAAATGTGCAGATGATCCTCAACATGGTAAGTCAAAAAGTTTTTGGAGAGTTGTCACATTGCGAGGTGGGATATCAGCACGACACGCGTTATGTATCCATTGATGCCAAAGGAGAGCTTTTATGGAGAGCAAATGAACGATTAGCCCATAACGGAAATCGTTATCCTACCCATGCCATAGGTCCCGCTGCTCAATGGTTGGATGTGAATCGGGGGGATAGACTGGATTACTTGGTTTCCATGAGTAGCAGGCAATTGGGAATGACCCACTATGCCTCGAAGTTAGGCGGGCCTGATCATCCGAATGCGAAACTTGACTATAAACTGGGAGACATCAACACCACCCTTATCAAAACGCATCGTGGAGTAACTATCACCTTGTATTATGATACGCAAAGTCCACGGCCAGTTGATTTCATCTGGCGTGTTCAGGGAACAAAAGGGATTTATTCGGGAACCTTAGACAAAATTCATCTAGAAGATCGTAGCAAGCCACATCAGTGGGAGGAGTTTAGTAATTACACCAAGGAGTATAACCACCCCAACTGGAATAAGTATGGAGATTATGCAAGAAGCCATGGTCATGGCGGAAGTGATTATTTATGCATGTTGGATTTTGTAAAAGCAGTCAGAAACCGATCTCAAGTCCCCATTGACGTGTATGATGCTGCCACCTGGAGTGTGATCACTGAGCTGTCGGAGAGATCCGTAAACAATAGAAGTCAAGCGGTGGATTTCCCTGATTTTACACGCGGCAAATGGAAGGATAGGAAGCCACCGATCATCAACGAAATATGAGATATCTGTTGCTTTACTGGTTTTGCTTTGTTCCTTTCAACAATGCGACCTTCTCTGTCTCTGATGAAGTTAATTTGGTGTTTTCTTTCACCCAAAACAAAGCTATTTATGAGAATAGTATTTACGGAGAACCACCCCAGTTTGCCATATGGCTGGAAGACCCATTAACCAATGAGGTGAAAACAGTATTCGTGACTTACAGAACCGGACATGGGGATTTTGAGGGGAAATCAGCAGTCCCGGTTGCCTTACCTGCATGGATTGGGGCATTCAGAAGCGAGACCGGACGTAACGACCTCCCAACACCCCAAAATCCGGTTGATATGGCCGTCTCGGGTGCCACTCAAAAAACCGCCGAAATTTCAAAAAGGGTTATTGTTCCAAGGAGGTCTACACTGATTTATTATATAGAAGTGAATGTTGCAGGTGATTTTAATCAGAATTTCCCCTCTTACCAGCCGGATGGAATCCCGGACCCGGAAGGGAATGGGCAACCGTCCATCGTTTATCGGGGAACTATTACTGCCAATCCCAACGCAAAGTCGACACCAGAGCTGATTGGACGAACCGAACAAATGTTCCTTTCCACGGAGATTATTCAAGATCTTAAGGGCATAGAGAGTGCCCGACAACTTTTCAACAACATTGAAGTAACCTGTGAATATTTACCACGCAACCAGCATGAAGCACATTAGATATATGAAACATAATTATACACCACTCCTTTTACTTTGTCTCATGTTTTTAACGGTGGGAGCTATGTTCACCATGAACGACGTGTTGCTACCCACTGTAATGGAATATTTTAACCTCACCTATACTCAGGCAACACTGATCCAGGTGTCGTTTTACATCACTTACCTGATTTTTCCTATTCCTATTGCTTGGATGATCCATAAGTACGGGTACAAGATCAGTTTAGTGGTCTCTTTGTTGACTTCTGCTTTGGGCTGTTTGTTATTTATTCCCGCACAATTTATGGACTCATATATTGTCATATTGTTGGCCATATTTATTTTGTCAACAGGTATCACCATTATAAATGTCGCTGCCAATCCATTGACAACTTTATTGGGAGATCCTGAAGGAGCACATATACGGATCAATTTTGTGCAGTCTTTTTCTAGGATAGGATATGCGGCGACCCCTATTGTGGCGACTGCACTAATTTATTCCAATAGTGGGGAAATAAGATTTTACTTTCCCTATATGCTTCTTGGAATAGCCCTCGTGGTTATTGCTGCCTTAATATTTTTCTCGAAAATGCCCGATTTGAGTGCACCTAAAGAAGATGCTTTTTCATTAGGCATGGTTCTGAGGAGAAGCAAAAAATATCCACATCTACTTTATGGAGTGATAGCGATGTTTTTTTATGTAGGTGCAGAAGCCTCGACCGCAGGTTTTTTTATACCCTATCTTACGGCGGAATTGGGTTTCACCATATCCGAGGCGGTGGGTTATCTCACCCTCTATTACATTTTTGCTGCGGTAATGGGACTGATAGCCGCTGTATGGATTTTGAGATATGTAAAAGCACACATGTTAGTAGGTGTATTTGGTGTCGCCATGATGGTAGCCTATCTTATTTGTGTTTTCGGAGATACCGGATATAATGAATATGTTTTAGCCAGTTTGGGGCTGGGTCTATCTATTATGTTTCCCACTCTCTTTAGTCTTGCGATAGAAGATACCGGTAGTTTTGCGGGGAGTGGATCTGCTTTATTGAATTTCGCAATAGTGGGAGGAGCTGTATTTGCTCCTATTCAAGGTGTTATAGCCGACATTTACGGAGTGGCTAATTCCTATTTGGTTCCTTTTGTTTGTTTCCTGGTCGTTACAATTTATGCCCTGTTTTTTACAAAGAATGCCTTGGTATCTAGAAGGCAAGTGGGCGAACCTGTTAAAGTAAATTAATCGAGAGATCTATGAATGGTAGAAAAAGATTTATTAATAAGCATGTACTCATTACGGGTGGGGCTAGGGGTATTGGCCTTGAGATTGCAAGAAGTTTTGCGCTAGAAGGGGCTGATGTGACTATTTTCGACAGTCACCAAGAGAATCTTACCATAGCCCAAAAAGAATTGACAAAGGTAACGGCTAATGTACTTTGTATGATCGTAGATGTTTCCAATAAAAGGGAAGTTTTGGACGCTGTGGCACATACGGAGAATTATTCGCCCGTCGATATTCTAATCAACAATGCGGGTATTGCCAAAGAAACGCCCTTTCTTGAAATCGACGAAAGGGAGTGGAAGAGCATTATTGACGTCAATCTCACCGGTATGTTCTATGTTTCACAGTCTGTTTGTCGCTACATGGCGGAACGGGGAAAAGGAGTGGTAATTAATATGTCAAGCAAGAATGGACTCGATGGGGAGGCGGGATATGCACATTACAATTCCTCAAAGGGTGGAGTAATCATGCTTACCAAAACAATGGCACTTGAACTTGCTTCAAAAAACATCAGGGTAAATGCGGTTTGTCCCGGATATATACAAACCCCTATGTCAATTGAGATTGATCCGGAGGAATTTACGCAGAAGTTTATTGATAGGTATATTCCCATGAACCGACCAGGGAAAGTTTCTGATGTGGCTCCGGTGTTTTTATTTTTAGCCAGCGAAGAAAGTAGTTTTATGACCGGCCAGACGATAACGATTGATGGCGGCCAGCTTGCCGGTCAAAAACCTTTTTAACATAAAGAAGTAATCGACCTCTTTTTACAGTGTGCACCACCGTATGAGTTCCTCGGCAGAAGGGGGGGGCTAATGTTCATTTGAATTTTGACATGCTAAATACAGATCCCCAAAATGTCATAGGGAGGTAATTGCGGATCTTGAACCAAACTGCTCGCATACTGAAAATATTTGTAAACATATTTTATCAATTTTAGTAAACAAAAATAGAAAAATTAAGCTAAATTTACTTTCATGAAAGAACTACAGAAGACAGCGTATACCAGAAGAGACTTTCTAACTAAAACGGGAGTTGTTGGTGCTTCGATTTTGGTGAGTCCCCGTTTTTCCTTTGCTGAGAGGTTGGCTGTGGACAGGAAAGTCAGGATAGGAATTGTCGGGGGAAGGTTTGGAGCCAGTTTTTATTTTCACGAGCACCCTAACTGTATTGTCGAGGCTGTAAGTGATCTGCGTAAAGATCGCCGAGAACATTTGATGAAGGTCTATGGATGTAACAAAAGTTATGAATCCCTTGATCGGCTGTTGAAAGACAAGGAGATTGAAGCAGTCTTTATTGCAACCCCGGCACCTGATCATGCAGCCCATGTTTTGGCGTGTTTGAACGCAGGAAAACATGTTTTGTGTGCAGTACCTGCCGCTATGAATTTGGAAGACTGCGAAAAAGTAAGGAATGCTGTTAAACGGTCGGGGTTGATTTATATGATGGCAGAAACAAGTGCTTTTCATCAAGTGGTTATTTCTGCACAGAAGTTATACAAACAAGGGGCTTTCGGAGAGATTTTCAGGGTGGAATCACAATATCATCACCCCGGCTTGGAGGTTTTGTATTTTGAAGAAGGCAAAGCTACTTGGAGACATGGGCTTCCGCCTATGCTATATCCTACACATTGTACAGCTTATCATGTTTCTGTCACGGGAGAACGTTTGAAGCAGGTCAGTTGCATCGGTTGGGGAGATGATAGCCCCTTGTTGAAAGACAATCCGTATAATAACCCTTTCTGGAATGAGACCGCCTTGTTTAAAACCAACAAAGGGAATACAAGCAACATATCGATTTGTTGGAAGGGGGCTTTGAGAAATACCGAAAGGGGGGAATGGCACGGTACTAAGATGAGCCTGTATGGCCCAGATCCGCATGGTCTAGATGAAATCAAGATAAACAGTTCTGAGAATTTCGGAAAAGATGATGCTGGATTCCAATTTAAAGAAGCCACGATGGAAGACTATGAACAAGAGCTTTGGTGGAACACGGATATGATGCCAAAGCCCTTGCGGCACAATAGTGGCCATGACGGTTCCCATACTTTTATCACTCATGAATTCATTGATTCGATTGTAAAGGAACGAAAGCCTAAAGTGGATATATCTGAGGCATTGGCTTATACAGCACCGGGCATTGTGGCACATGAATCTGCATTAAAAGGCGGAGACTGGCTGACCATTCCGGATTTCGATTAACAGAAATAATTTTAAAGAATATTTCAACTATAATAAATATGAATAATTGGCCTAAATCAACTGAGCTTTTAAATAAAAATGAAAAATGGATTCCTGGAGGGGTGGTATCCCTGAACAGGAAAGCAGATCCGACCATTGCCTTTTCCAAGGGCATTGGGAGTAGAGTGTGGGACATTGACGGCAATGAATACATTGATTATCAGGCGGGATTTGCTTGTGCATTTTTGGGACATAATGATCCAGATGTCAATGAAGCTGTCAAAAAATCCCTTGATGATAAGTCTCTTTTGATAGGATTTGGACCAACCGATCATGAGGGGATACTTGCGGAACTATTTTGTCAATGCGTTCCTTCAGTGGAAAGCATACAAATCACCTGCACGGGTTCCGAAGCAACTTATCATGCCATACGAATCTCAAGAGCAGTCACGAAACGGGAGCACATCATCATTATTCAGGGAGGTTATAATGGTTGGCACAATGATGTGGCGGGTAACGTTATTAGCAATTTGAGTGATATAGGTGAAAGAGTCAGTCCGGGAGAATACCCTTTCGACACAATATCTGCGGGTATACCTGATTATAACAAATCTCTCGTTCACGTAGTTAATTTCAATGATCTTGAGTCGGTCGCATACATTACCAAGAGATTTCCTGTTGCCTGTATACTATTGGAGCCTATTCTCCAGAACATTGGTATAGTCAAACCTGAGCAAGATTATCTTCAGGGATTAAGGGATCTAGCTGATGAAAATGGTTTTCTTCTGGTTTTTGATGAGGTAAAAACGGGCTTTCGTCATGCGTTGGGGGGATATCAAAGTATTTGTGGTGTAATTCCTGACTTAAGTACTTTTGGAAAAGCAGTCGCAAACGGGTATCCCGTGGGAGTAATTGGAGGGAAAAGAAAGTACATGGATTACTTTACTCAGGCAGACAAAAATAAAAGAGTGTTGATTGCCGGAACTTTTAATGCTCATCCCATTACCAATATTGCAGCTATTGCGACACTTAAAAAACTCTCCTCTCCTGAATTTAAGGTTTATGAGCATGTCGAAAAACTAGGTGACATGTTGGAGAATGGATTAAGAGATATTTTCAGCCAGTTTGATTTCCCTTTTCATATTGCTCGAGAGAGGTCCGCATATTGTGTCTATTTCATGGATCATGCTCCTAAAGATTTTCATGATATTCTCTATCACCATGATTTTTCTTTCGATCGCGAATATCGGTTAGGTTTAATGAAACAGGGTATTTTCAATTTTCCCATGCCTATTAAGCAAGGAAGTATTTCCTTTTCACATACCCTAGGAGATATTGGAGAGACCCTGGATAAAACCATGCAGGTGGTGAAATCTTTGACAAACAAAAAAGCAAGTGTGAAAATCTAATCAAACCTTTTGAGGGAAAACTCCCTCTACGTTGACCATCTTCAAACCATGAAAATTACTTCTATTGAGACCATCGTATGCAATGCCAGGATGCGTAACTGGATCTTCGTCAAAATCGTAACTGACCAACCCGGTCTCATTGGCTGGGGAGAAGCTACACTTGAATGGCATACCCGGTCTGTGGTCGGCGCTATAGAAGATATTTCTCAACTCTTGGTAGGCGAGGATCCCAGACGGATTGAGTTTCTATGGCAGATGATGTACCGACAGCATTTTTGGCATGGAAACGGAATTGTAAGGAGCACCGCTATAAGTGGAATAGATATAGCTTTGTGGGATATCCTTGGGAAAATACATAACACTCCTTGTCACCAACTTTGGGGGGGGAAAGTCCGGAACCACATCAGACTATATTGTCACTTAGGAGGCGGTAAAATGGAAGATTTTTATCAAACCAAGCCTGATGATGCCAAAAGGTTTGGAGATTTGGCACAAGAGGCAGTCGGTCAGGGATTTTCCGCTTTCAAATCAATGGCAGTCCCAGAGACGATGCCCTTGGAAGGTCTTCCGGCAGTCCGCTATGCAGAAGCCTGCGTAAGTTCAATGAGGGACGCCGTAGGTGAGGATATTGATATTATGGTGGATTGTCATGCTCGGCCGAGTCCAAGGATGGGAATGCTTTTTGCCAAAGCGTTAGAACCGTATGGCCTTTACTTTTTTGAAGAACCTTGTTGGCCAGAAACCATGGAAGATATAGCTTTGATACAAAGAAGTGTTACAACGCCTATTGCCAGCGGAGAACGTCTGATAGGAGTTCACGCATTTAGAGAACTGCTTGAGAAAAGAGCTGTCAGTGTCATCCAGCCAGACATCACCCATTGTGGGGGTTTATCAGAGGTACTGAGAATATCGGCACTGGCTGAAGCTTATCGGGTTTCAATCGCTCCCCACAATCCTCAGGGACCGGTAAGCACAGCGGCTTCTTTGGAGTTCGGTTTTTCAGCACCATCGTATATAATATGTGAGAGTGTTCATCAGGATGTTCCTTGGAGGGAAGATATTGTAAGCGAAGGTTTTGTGGTAGAAAAGGCGGGAAGAATAGTAAAACCTAACGAAAAGCCAGGGCTAGGCATTGAAATAAATGAAGAGGAAGCAAAAAAATATCCCTTTCAACAGGAGGTCTTGCAAAGAACTTTTTACCAGGACGGAAGCGTGGGAGATTGGTAAAAGGTATGGTAGATTGTTCAACTAATTTAAGTGTTTCAATATGAAGATAGGGCTTATCAATTTTTGCATTATCCTTTCGCTCTCAGGATGCAACAATAAAAACACAAGGGTGTATACAGAGGCAAACATGGATTTTAAACATGCTCAATTGGAAGAAGTTGATTTTCAAACAACTTTTAAAGGAGAACAGACCCAGTTATTGCGGTTAAAAAACCGGAACGGGATCGAAATGGAAGTAACCAACTTTGGCGCTAGAGTGATCTCCCTTTATGTTCCTGATAAAAATGGTAATTTCGAAGATATCGTATTGGGCCATGATAATATTCAGGATTATATTGAAAAGCCCAATACTTTCTTTGGGTCTCCTGTAGGAAGATATGCCAATAGAATTGCTGGGGCGACATTTACTCTTAATGGCAATACTTACAATCTTGAGGCCAATAATGGAACAAACAGTATTCATGGGGGTGTCAATGGATTTCATAACGTTATCTGGTTGGTGAAGGAAATCCATGATCAAAAAATAGAGTTTTTTTATTTCTCCGAAGATGGGGAAGGTGGTTTTCCAGGAAATCTCTCAGTAAAAATGACCTATTCCCTTACTGACGACAATGAATTTAAAATAGATTATGAAGCAGAAACGGATCGATCCACCATCATCAACTTGACGCATCATTCCTATTTTAATCTTCATGGAGCAGGTAAAGGTGAGGTGACCGATCATGTTCTATTTATCAATGCGGATCATTATACCCCTGTAAACGATATGCTCATACCCACGGGGGAGATAGAACCTGTTAAGGGAACACCTTTGGATTTCACAACATCCTATCGCATCGGGGATAGGATTGGCGATGATTTTGAACAATTGACACTGGCCCAGGGATATGACCATAATTGGGTTCTGAACAAAAAAGTAGACGATCCAGTAGCTTCTTTGGCTGCAGAGGTTTGGGTGCCGAATGGAAGAAAGATGATAGTTTATACGACAGAGCCCGGCATGCAGGTATATACAGGAAATTTCCTCCAAGATGTAAACGGGAAACAAGGCCAAGTTTATACCAAAAGAGGAGGTTTTTGTTTAGAAACACAGCATTTTCCAGATTCACCCAACCAATCGAACTTTCCCTCCGTGGTATTGAATCCAGGTGAGAAATACCTACAAACCACAGTTTACAAGTTTGATCTAGATAAGGGATGATTTTCGTTCTTAACGCTCTAAACTTGAAACTTGTACAATTAGGGAAGTTGGATCTGCGCCTAATTAGGTTTTATAGGTAATCTAATCGTTGTGTGCATCAGATAGCTGATGCTTTTTTAGCATATATTGACCGATTGGGCAGTATCGAGGATCTAGAACGGCAGTATAGCATGTGGCGTGGCACTTTCGGGTACTCAATATTCTGGATGACTTCAGCCGGTAAGAACTGCTCAACCCAAATGTGTTCAATACACTGGAGCATCTTCGGGGAAAAGCACAGGAAGGGAAGACTGTAACCGGGCAAGACCCCATGAATTTTGCGGTTACAAGGCTCCAATGAACACGTTGGAACAACTCTAACATGGCTTATCTTTTTCTTTCCCATGGGTAAGCAGTCAGTTACCCACCCTTACCGGGTGAAAAATATCTTGTGATGGTCCAATTTTTTGGAAGCTCATTATTTTCTTGCCGGAAAAAAGCCCGAACCACTTAGGGAGATATGAAGGAAAAAACGGTGAGGATAATGGGTGAATTGGTCACCTACAAAATCCTTCGGACCAAGTATGGTGACTATTATGAAGTCTGGGACATTCCCGGACATCAGGGGAATTTTTCAATACCGCATACATCTCAGAATTGCTTGTAGCTTATCTTCTGAGAGGCGATGGAATCCTCCTATTAGAAGGAAAGGTGGTGCTGGTGTTTGGGTGCCCGGCCATCGAGGTTCAGAGTATAGGGAGGGTGAGGTTGAGGGCGGGCCCTAGGAGAGTAATTGATGTGTTAAAATCAACTAATACAGGTGGTTATGCTTTTTTGTGGTTATACCCGGGTAAATAATTCATGTTATAACTTAATAAAATTGAAGAAACCCTTCGAATATGAATTTGGAAAATTACGTATAATCAATATAAATTATAATAAAAGTATTGTTTATGAATAATAGAATTTGTGATAATATGCTTTATTTCTTATATTTAATTGACTTGTAATAGAATCAATTAAATATAAGAAATGAATTTGATAAGCTGATTGATGATTTGACATGCCCTTGGAATCGTAGCCGGTTGGACATACTACAGAAGTACTATGGGCGCGTTTTAGTCCAGGTTTATTGATGCCTGAGAATATAGGAGGTGGTGGAGTATAATCCGAGAACTTGTTAAAGGGACGTTTTTTTTTGACACAGTTTGCCTTTAAGTTGCACGTCAGTCATAGCCAGCCCCTTTTTCTGTTAGGCTAGAACTTGAGGTACGTTAATGGCTTAGTAGGGATTAATGGAGAGAGGACTTTGCACCTTTACTCGATATGCTTTGCAATAGGACTGATTGGATAATTTACGATGTGATCTAATTCATATAATAATAAATAAACCCAAAACAGTAATGAGAAAACCAACACCCACTATTGCTTCGTCGGGGAGTACTTTCCCGCCAGGCTTTCTTGCACTGATGCTGTTACTGCATCTGATTTTTATACCCCCCAGCAGCGGCAGTTCATTTTTTAAAGTTGGAGTAGCCGGAGAGGTTTGGGGCAGTAATATAGATTACTTCGTGGATGTGACCATTACCGGATCAGTATCGGATACGGGCGGGAATCCCATTCCCGGCGCTACGGTTTCTGTTTTAGGAGGAACTATCGGAACAGCTACGGATTTGAACGGCTATTATACCATTACTGTTCCTGAAGGATCTACGCTGGTATTTTCTTTTATAGGTTTTGGATCTCAGCAAATATTGGTAGGGGATCGAAGCGTAATTGACATTACTCTAAGTGAGGATTTGGCTTCTCTGGATGAGGTGGTTGTAGTCGGATACGGCATAGCCAAAAAGCGGGATTTAACAGGGAGTATTACGAGGGCCAATATTGAATCATTTGAAGAGTCACCTAATGTGAGCATTTTACAGTCTTTACAAGGTGCTGTACCTGGTCTTAATGTAGGCGCGATAACGAGGGCAGGTACAGATCCTGATATTACCATACGGGGAAGGACTTCCATTTCCGGCAGCAATACCCCCTTGATTGTATTGGATGGAATTATTTATAGGGGCAGCATTGTAGATATCAATCCAAGTGATGTCGCATCTATCGATATATTAAAAGACGCCAGCGCGGCCGCCATTTATGGGTCTCAAGCAAGCAACGGTGTGATCATTATTACTTCAAAAGAGGGTAAGAATGTTCAAAAACCAACCATTGAATATAGCTTTTCCTATTCATTACAGGACGTAGCGAATACGGAGATGTTACCGGACAACGGACAGGGTTTTATCCGCAAGATGGGGGACAGATTCTTGACCGAAAGCCGGTTGGAAGATGACTTATATACCATAAATCCTACTTGGGATCCGTCCAGCAAATTTTTCGGTCCTGAAATATTGGAAGGATACCAGGATGGAACGGAGACGGATTGGTGGAATTTGCTCACCAACAGCAATCCTTCTATCCAAAATCACAATGTTAATGTAAGTGGCAGAAGTGAGTTAAGTGCTTATTTTTTCTCTTTAGGTTATACAGATCAGCAAAACGTAGTCATTAATGATGACTATCAGCGCTATAATTTCCGTATCAATCTGGACTCCAAAATTACCAACTGGATGAAGGTGGGTATCCAATCCTTTATGAGTGTCAGTAATTATTCTGCCATTTCTCCTTCGATAGGAGATATCATCCGGCTTCCGCCCCAGATCCCGTATTTGGACGACAACCAAGAATATATATTGCAACCCTATCGAGGAATCCTGAATCCATTTTTGCAGTTGGACCAGCAGGATCTGGATCGGCGAAATAATTTTTTCGGAAATATTTATGCTGATATCGATGTGCCGTTTATAAAAGGATTGAATTATCGGCTAAACTTTTCCAATAATCTTATCGATACGAAAAGGTATAATTTCAACGCCTATGCGCAAGATTTTACCGGTGAAGGATTCAAAACAAATTCGTCACAGTACCTGATGACTTTGGATAATATTCTATCTTACCAAAACACATTCGGTGACCATAGTGTTAACGGAACATTGCTTTACGGTGTGGAGCAAAGACAGTTTGAAAACACGACTGCCCGGTCGGTGATGTTCGCCAATAATATTCTGGGGTATGACAAGTTGGATGCCGGCCAAGCGGGACTTCAAACCGCAACGTCCACTGCCTGGGAAGAGGCCAGTTTATATGCTATGGTCAGGGCAGGATATGCATACAAAGGCAATTATATCCTTACCGCCACGGTGAGGAGGGATGGTTTTTCCGGCTTCGGTCCCGATCATAAATTTGGGGTGTTCCCCTCGGTAGCTTTGGCTTGGTGGCTAAGCGAAGAAAACTTTATCAAGGGAAAAACATCTCTGATTGATGATTTGAAGCTTCGTGCCTCTTATGGTGTGAACGGCAATCGGACCGTTGGACGATATGCTACCTTAGCCAAAATAGGTTCGTCTGTGGCTAATGGTTACTTGTATGGTGATGGTGCGCCGGCGGAGCAGGGTCAATATATGAGCAGCTTGGCGAACCTTGGCCTTAAATGGGAATCAACTAAAGCACTTAACCTCGGGTTGGATTTTGCATTCCTTAAAAACAGAATCTTTGGTAGCCTCGAATATTATCTATCCAACACCTATGATTTGTTGTATAATATTGACATTCCCAGACTGAATGGCTTTGGTTCTACTCCTATGAATATCGGCGAACTGAAAAATAACGGGCAGGAAATGACCATCACCGGCGTGCCTGTTAGGAAAGGTGATTTTTCATGGGACGTGACCTTTAATTTCTCCCGCAACAGAAATAAAGTGGTCAGCATCTTGGGTATCGATGCGGATGGAAACGGCCAGGAGGACGATTTGGTGTCCTCCAAGATCTTTATTGGTCATCCTTACGGTGTTGCCTACGATTTCAATATTATCGGAATGTGGCAGGTTGAAGACCATATCGCCGAACGAATCCCAGCGGGATTCACATACGGTACCTATAAGGTGGAGGACATCGACAACAGCGGTACTTATACAGCTGGTGGAGACCGTAAGATTTTGGGATATACCGACCCATCCCACAGGTTCAGCGTATTGAATACCCTTAAATACAGAGACTTTGGTTTAACGGTATTTATTAATGCGGTTCAGGGGGGTAAGGATTATTATTATGGACAACCGGGTACGTCGCTGGCAAATCCTGACAATATTTATGGCTCCAACCTGTTCAAGTTTGATTACTGGACTCCTGAAAATCCCGATGCAAGATATCGGCAAATCGGTTATTATACCGTGGCATTGGGAGAGACTTTCTCCCCTTATGTCCAGAGAAGTTTTGTCCGGCTACAAGATGTCACACTATCGTATAACCTTTCCCAATCGCTGATCCAAAAACTTAAATTTAGCAAACTGAAGGTCTTTTTTAACGGGAAAAATTTGATCACCTGGACAGACTGGGACGGATGGGATCCGGAAACTGGCTCAGGGTTGGACGCGGAGGCCTATCCGCTATTGAGAAGTTATACCATCGGTCTCAATGTTGAATTTTAAATTGTCATCTTATGAATAGGTTATTTAAATACACTTTAATTGTCGTGTTGGGAAGCTTGCTGTCTTGTGATGAAAGCAATTTTCTGGAAGAAAAACCTCTCGACTTTTATACTCCCAGCAATTCGCTGGAGGACAAAGCGCAGTTTCAGTCCGCTGTAAATTACCTGCACAACAGGGTGAGGCATTTCTTATTTGGAGGCATCAATTTGGACGCCAATTTTGCCCTTCGATATGCGACGGACTTTGCGGTGAATGCAACCGATTATGCCCCGCCGGTAAAATTAAATGACTATAAAAATACCATGGTGCCTACCTTTAATGTTCCCCAGGTGCTATGGGAATCTCTTTATGTCATCATTTCCAATGCCAACGTCATCATAGACCGGCTTGAGCTATCTTCAAAATTGACGGTGGAAGAAAAGAATGCGTTTCGTTCAGAGGGGCTGTTTTTCAGGGCTTTAGCCTACAGGATGCTGGGCAATTTGTATGGGGGGGTGCCGTTGATTCTGGAAGAAGTCCAGGTTCCACGGAGAGATTACACCAGGGCAACCCGAGAAGAGGTGTATACCCAGTGTAAAAACGATTTGTTGGAAGCAATTGCCCATCTGCAAAATATCGACCATTTGGCGGACGGTAAAGTCAATAAACAGGTTGCCCAGCACTTGTTGTCAGAAATCTATATTTCTCTGAATATGTACGATGAAGCCATTGCTGCAGCCAGTGAAGTTATCAATTATCCGGGAGTGGCGTTAATGACAGAACGGTTTGGACGTCATAAAGAGAAACCGGGAGACGTTTACCGCGATCTTTTTGAGCTTAACAATTACAATCGATCCAGTGGAAATATGGAAGGATTGTATGTTGTACAGTCAGATTATCTAAATGCGGCTTCTACCCAACGGGATGTGTTGCAATGGGCGCTGATACCTAATATGGGAAGTTTGACAGTGCGTGCCCTAGTGGGCGGTGAAGAACAGAATATATCGGCTATCCTGGCCTTTAATGATAAGCTTACCGGTCGGGGGGTGGGATGGATGCGCCCTACTTCCCATTTTCTTTATGGCATTTGGCAGGATGATTTCGATGCAGACATCAGGAATTCCAGCCACAATATTATCAGGGATTTTCAGATCGATGGTGTCCCGGAAGATTCACCGGACTTTGGAAAATGGTATGTTGCAGATGGCTATAAAGACAGGGTTACCAATTTTGCGGACACCATCAGAAACTGGTTTCCCATTTTGAAAAAAGTCACAATTTCAGAAGGTGATTTTCCTGTGGAATACTTCAGGAGAGATGCCAGTGGAAATGTACTCGAATCCCCTTTAGGAGGAAACCTTCTTCTTAACGCCAGTGAGAATTTATTTAGGGATTACTACTTGGTTAGATTAGCGGAGACCTATTTGTTGCGTGCAGAAGCTTATCATTTGAAAGGCGACAACCAAAAAGCGGCGGATGATCTGAATGTGTTGCGGGCAAGGGCTCAGACTTTTCCCATACAGGCCGCGGATGTGGATATCGATTTTATTCTGGATGAAAGGTTAAGGGAATTGTATGGGGAAGAATTAAGGATGCTTACCCTAACCCGCATGGGTAAACTTTACGACAGGAATGTTAAATACAATCAGAAGTCCGGCTTGACCATTGAGGAATACCACAACCTATGGCCGATTCCTTTTTCAGAGATCGAACGGAATGTTTTTGCCACCATCGAACAAAATCCCGGATACTCCAATTAATAGCAGGGGGCCGGACATCAATAATTGTCTGGCCTTCCTTTGTCCCTGACACTTACTGAATACCTCAATGGATATCCCAATTTAATGTTTACCTAAAAAAACGCCTTATGAAACGAATTTTTTGTGTAATAGCATTTTTTGTTTGCTTTTCCACGTTTGCGCAACAGGATCTAAAACTTTGGTATAGGTCCCCCGCAACAGAATGGAATGGTGCCCTGCCCGTTGGAAACGGAAGGTTGGGTGCGATGGTGTATGGAAAATATGACAGGGAGATCATACAACTCAATGAAGAAAGCGTTTGGGCTGGCAGCAAAATCAACAATAACAACCCTAAGTCCAAAGAACATCTAGGAGAAATACAGAAAGCCATCTTTAACAATGAGTTTGAACGCGTTTTAAAGATGGCTAATGAATACATGGTGGGGGTTCCTCCCAGGGTGCGGTCTTATCAGCCCCTTGGCAACTTGATTATTGACTACACTTGGAAGAGTCAGCCCCAGGAGTATCAGCGGAGTTTAACACTGAATGACGGAATCGCCAGAACGGAATATAAGGTGGACGGTAACAACGTGGTGCAGGAGGTGTACGTGTCTGCTCCCCATGATGTGATGGTGATCAGCATCCAGTCTGATCAACCCTTTGATAACAGCCTGTATTTGACGAGAGATAGGGATATCCTGGAATTGGATATTACTTCCGACGGTGTGGCTTATTACAATGGTCAAATTAAGGATGAAGATTCTGAGCTTGAAGGTCCCGGTGGCTTGCATATGAAGTTTAATGCGGCCATGAGAATTATTTCAAATGATGGTGAATCCGATCACTTTATCAATGACACCACGGTTGGGTTTCAAATCAAAGGAGCCAAAAATTTGGTCATAGCATTAACAGGGGCTACTGATTATAATCGGGAAAAACTGGATTTTGATCGATCTATTGATCCTTTTAAACTCAGCAGGGAGATACTAAGGGTTGTAGCCTCAAGGGATCCGTTGGTATTGAGGGAGACTCACCAGAAGGATCACCGCTCCATGTTTGACCGGGTGGTTTTTGATCTGGGCAAAGACCATAACGCCCATTTTACTACCGACGAGAGATTGCAACGCATCAAGAACGGGGAGATGGATTTGGGAATGATGGTCTTGTATTACCAGTACGGCCGATACCTTTTGATGGGATCTTCCCGGAAGCCGGGACGTCTCCCCGCCAACCTTCAAGGCATATGGAATGAGGATTATAAAGCTGCCTGGAATTCTGATTTTCATACAAATATCAACCTTCAGATGAACTATTGGCCTGCCGAGACGGGGAATCTTCCAGAAACTTCTGTTGTTTTGGCTGAATTTATGAAGAAGCTAATTGGTCCGGGATCCGTGACTGCGGGGGAAATGTATGGTGCCAGAGGATGGACGCTTCATCATCTCACAGATGCTTTTGGTAGGACCGGTGTTGCGGACGGGGTATGGGGCATTTCTCCGTTAAACGGTCCCTGGATGACATTTCCGGTATTTAGACACTACGAGTTCAACAATGATTTATTGTATTTAAAAGAAATTGTATATCCTTTACTTGAAGGTTCGGTGCTGTTTGTGTTGGACTTCTTGATTGAATCTCCGGAGGGATATCTGGTGACCAATCCTTCCCATTCGCCGGAAAATGCTTTTTTCGTCCCCGGTACTGATCGCAAGGAGCAATCCCAATTATCCTATTCTGCTACCATTGATGTGCAGACGATCAATGGGCTGTTTAATATATTTCTTAACGCTGCGAGCGTTCTCAATGTTGATAAGGATCTTGTAGATCAAGTCATGGCAGCCCAGAAAAAACTTCCACCCATGAAAATTTCGTCCCATGGATCCCTTCAGGAATGGATACATGATTATGAGGAAGTGGAACCTGAGCACAGACATATGTCCCATTTACTTGGGCTTTATCCGCTCAACCTGATCAATCCTGCTAATCCAGATTTATTCCAGGCCGCCAAAAATACCATCCAGCGAAGATTGGCACATGGTGGCGGGCATGTCGGGTGGAGCAGGGCTTGGATTATCAACTTCTATGCGAGACTTTATGACGGAGAAAATGCACTGCAGCATGTTCAGGGCTTATTAGCCAATTGTACATTGGATAACCTGATGAACAATTATCCTCCTTTTCAGATAGACGGTAATTTCGGTGGGACTGCTGGGATCGTGGAGATGTTGCTTCAGTCGCAAAATGAAGAAATCCATATTCTTCCGGCCCTCCCGGCAGTGTGGCGGGAGGGTCAAATCACAGGCATCCGGGCTCGTGGAGGCTATAAAGTGGATATTGTCTGGCAAGAAGGGGAATTGATTCATTTGGCCATACACGCCGACCATTCTGGCCCGGTTAAAGTCAGGTATGAAGATAACCTGTTGGACTTAAATCTTAAAGCGGGAGAAAATGTCATATCATTTTGATTTTTTTAATTGGTAGTTAACACGACAGGTCGTTGCCAATGAAATGAAAAATAAAAGCAGCATCGCCTTTTTTCAGCACCCTGGTATTTTAACTGCGTCGCAGGCCATGCAGCAGCTATTCCTCTGGTATGATGAACTATATCGAACGGCAACGTGAACCCCACCACGGTGGAATATCTGCACGAGTGATGAAGGAGCTGGAAGAAACCTATGGGGTTATGATGTAATAGGAGGATGTGATGTAGATTCACCATTTCCTCAATGGGCTGGGCCCGGCCTGTGGGGGTGTGTTGAGAGGCATGATGTAAGGAAAGTCCAGTGGCTTATCTTTACATACTAGCGGCCCATTTTTCGAGTTTTCTATTTAATTTCCCTGTCTGTTTTTGTGGGCTGGTTGTTCATTTGAACATGTGACAATTTCCATGTTTTATGAAGCTGAAAAAGATCTTCATCCATTTGTTGGCTGTCGGGAAGCTTCGGGTTTTGCCAACCTGGCCAGCTGCATTACATTCTGTTACAAAGAAGAGGCGACAGCCAGGATATCCTTCAAATCGAAGTAGCAGATATCCAGCTCTTACAAGACAAAAGTCAAGCACTTACTAAGACCCAAAATTTCTTCATCCCGGGGCGCTCTTTCCAGCCTTCTAAAAATGGGGATGATGAAAAGATGGCTTTTCTTGAACAGCTTCAGATTCTATTGCTGAACTGGGTAAACAGGTTGACAAAACCATAAGTCCATTATGATCATTTGTTAAGCAATGTCAATGAGCTAATTTATCTTTAATCCAACACACAAAATCATAATATTTCAATAATTGTTTTTCAAAATTGTTCCCCGCAATTTCAGTTTCATCTTTCTCCATCTTACTCCAAAGTTTAAAATTGCTGATCCTATTCTTCCGTTTTGGATCGTGTTTAATGGTTTTGAATATTAAAGACTCTATTTTCAACAAGTTTCCGGCTTTGGAAAAAATTCGTTTGTAAGACCTTATTTCGTATTCAAGAAAGCTAATGTTGTCCAGTTCATAATGAATAAGCATGTGGGTCAACCAGGAGGCTTTGAAAATCCCGGAGTTTTCTCTCACTTTTCCTAAAGCGGTGATTTTACTCATTTGTTTGTTGGCTTGCTGAAAATCACCGATACAAAAGTGGGCCAGACCGATATAAAACATCAATTCCGTCTGTTTTTCATAGTTGACAGGGTTTTCATTTTTTAAAAACGCAGCTGGAATAGTCTCTGAAAGCTGAATGGCTTTCCCAAATTCATTTTTATTGATAAGCATGCTTAGGGTATAAACATATACAGTTTGCCAAGCAATGGCCTGAAAATATTCGGGAAATTTTTGCTCCATCAGAACTTCTATTCTATTTATATAGAATTCCATCTCTTGAAAATACCTAATGGTTCTCAAATTATCCAAAATGCCATCAATAGTGAAAAGGTAATCATAGGGAGGGAAGCTCCAGCGTGACCTATTATTCTCAAAAATACTGTTTAACTCGCTAAGGGACTTTAGCGAAGACTTGAACTGCCCGGTATGAATTAAAAAATACGATTGAAACAGCAGATGGATTTTTTGTGATTCAAAGTTGCTCTGGTTTCCTCGGGTGATTAAGCTAAGTTCACTGATCAGTAAGTCATTTAATTTTTTAGTGTCTTCAGCAGATATTGATCTTCCAGATTTCACCAGCCTCAGCATCAACACCTCGAATAGAGAGGAATGCTCCTGGAGTAAATGCAGTTGCCGAAGGTGGTTTTTTGTCTTCATCTGGATTTCAACGAGATCCTTTTCCTCCATTTGAACAAACCCGGCCTGGGTGAGATAATTTAGTTCAAGGCGATGGCTGTGGAACTGGGCAAGGTTGTCCTGAAGTTCAGCGGCTAATCTCTGGGCTTTTTTCACTTCTTTATAACCATCCTTGGGCAGGCACCTTTCGAAAAGCACTCTTGATTTCATGATGCTGTGATATTGCTGAAACCATTTGTCATTGGCTATACTTATTTGAATTAAAGCGTCAGTAATTACCTTTAGTAAATATTGGGAGGCGTTTTCAAACGATTTCCCCGGATGTTTTTTCTTAAAATCAATCTCTATCGATTCGGTATCTCCCAATGCGTGGTGGAGTATAATTTCGAATAAATCCATGTATTCTTTGGAGCCCGATTGCTTTTTGCAATAAAGTTTAATTAGGCGTTTTTCTGAGCCAGAAAGAGATTTAACCAATTTTGCCAGATCAATTTTCTTCATAAATAATTAAGAACAAGTAATGTTGTGTAATATGTGTTCGTAACTAGTTGATAATAAGTTATATATATATTATAATGGAGAATTATTGGTGTTCAGGATTCATAATAATAGCAAAAAATGGACAGTTAGAGTATTACAACTAGTATATATTTGGTCAATTATTATCTGCAATAAGCCCATTTTATGAATAGAAGGAAAATAGTAGTGATCGGAAGTACCAATATGGATATGGTCGTTAAAGCTAGCCATATACCAGTTCCTGGGGAAACCGTCTTAGGAGGAGCTTTCCTGATGAATCCCGGCGGAAAGGGAGCCAATCAGGCGGTGGCTGTCGCCAGGCTTGGAGGTGAGGTAACTTTTATATCGAAGGTAGGCAATGATATTTTTGGAAAGCAGTCGACCCAAACCTTTGAAGAGGAGGGAATAGATATTAGCGGAGTGATGGAAGATAACTTGGCTCCTTCGGGCGTAGCCTTGATAACTGTGGATGGAGCAGGAGAAAACAGCATCGTTGTGGCTTCCGGTGCCAATCTAAATTTGACCCCTCAGGATGTTGAGACCTATCTCAGGAAGATTCCCGATGTCGCGATCATATTAATGCAAATGGAAATCCCGATGGAAACGGTAAAATTTACCGCCGAATACGCATCGTCTCATGGAATACTGCTGATTTTGAATCCTGCGCCATCAAACCCCGCCGTCCCCGAACTTTATAATATGATAGATATCATCACACCCAATTCAAACGAGGCCGGGATGCTTACAGGAATTACTGTAAAAGATGAAGAGTCGGCAAAAGCAGCAGCAGAATATCTTCATCAGAAGGGAGTAAAACACGTAGCCATCACATTAGGAGCAAAGGGAGCAGTCCTTCTCAATGAGCAAGGGTTTCAATCGATTCCTGCCACCAAAGTAGATGCTATCGATACCACAGCCGCAGGAGATGTGTTTAATGGCGCATTGGCAGTGGCTGTTTCTGAGGGCAAGAATCTCCTGGAAGCGGTGACATTTGCCTGTCAGGCAGCGTCTATTACGGCTACCCGGATGGGGGCTCAATCTTCAATTCCATATCGAAAGGAGCTGCTATTAAATAGTTTTCCTACTAATCTACAATCCTAAAATAATTAACTAACCCAAAATTCAATCTTATGTTCAAAGAAGTACAACAACAGTTGAGTAGGTGCCACCATCTTACCGTGGCGATCCTCCTTCTTCAGTTACTGACAACCGGAGCACTGCAGGCATCTACAGGCTCTGTAGCAGAAGGGAATGTGGCTATTACAGTTCAGGGAACAGTAACAGACCAGGAGACAGGCGAACCCTTGCCAGGGGTAAATATTTTGGTAAAGGGCACGGGAATAGGAACTATAACTGATATGGATGGTCTATATTCCATTCAGGTGGCTGGTGATGACGATGTTTTGTTTTTTTCATTTATAGGTTATAAGACCCAGGAAATTGTTGTAAATGGCCGATCCGTCATCAATGTTCAGATTGCTACCGACCTTCAGGCGATGCAGGAAGTCGTGGTAATAGGCTATGGAACTCAGGAAAAGAGCCAGGTCACAGGAGCCATATCTTCCGTTACTGCTGCCGACATTGCCTCCATACCCGTTATATCTCCCGATCAAGCGCTTCAGGGACGGGCGGCTGGGGTGGATGTAATTGCCTCAGGACATGCGCCAGGAGCTGGAGCAACCGTACGGATTAGAGGGATCAACTCTATCAATGCCAACAACGATCCATTATTTGTTTTGGATGGTATACCCATTTCGGGTGGTCTAAATGATATTAACCCCAATATAATAGCCTCTATAGAAGTGTTGAAAGATGCTTCCGCCACAGCTATTTATGGAGCCAGAGGTTCCAACGGGGTGGTTCTAATTACCACGAAAAGAGGTGCTGAAGGTAAAACCCAAGTAAATTATGACAGTTATATCGGATTTACCGATATACTTAACAAAGTAGATGTTTTGGATGCCGAAGGTTGGGTACGATATAAAGCAGCATCCAGAAAAACCGATGACCTCAACGTTCTTTTAGACCCCATAGAGCTAGCCAATTATAATGCGGGAAGGGAAATAGACTGGCAAGATCTTATCCTCGAAAAAGGATTGCAGCAAAGCCATTCCATAGGGGTCTCTGGAGGAAATAACAAGACCCAGTTTTCCATTAGCGCCAACTATCTCGAGCAGAGAGGAATCGTCGTCAATTCGGATTTCAAAAGAGGGTCCATACAAATAAACCTGGATCATCGCATCAATGACAGGCTCAAGATCGGAACATCCACCCTTTTTTCTACATCTAAGACAAATTCGGTGGACGGTTACAAATTGATTGGACAGGCCATGCAAATAAGCCCCTTGGGTGACGTATATAACGAAGACGGTACACTACGATTATTTCCTACTTCCGAAGCGCTGCTAGGAAGCCCGGTGATAGATGCGGAAAATGAAGTGAACCAACAATTCAGCACCCGAATATTTAGTAGTATATATGGGGAATATGAGTTTATCAAAGGACTGAAATACCGTATGAATTTGGGTCCGGACTTTTCCTTCGGCAATAGGGGGCGATTTATAGGCAGTAACACGACGACCCTGCAAGGGGGGACCAACAGGGCGTCCAATTCCAGATCCGACAACAAATCTTATACACTAGAAAACCTTTTGATCTTCAACAGGACTTTTAAGGATGTTCACAATTTGGAGGTCACCCTCTTACAAAGTATTCAAGAGCAATTCAATGAAAGCAATTCCATTGAGGCCATGGGCTTTCCTTCTGAAAGAATGTTATGGCATGATCTGTCGGCTGGTCAGATCCGGTCTTATGATACCGGTCAGGAAACTTGGTCTATCCTTTCGTATATGGGCCGACTAAACTATACTTTTCAAGACAAATATCTCCTAACCCTTACTGCTCGTAGAGATGGTTCCTCTCGCTTTGGAGCCGAGAGAAAATATGGCTTTTTCCCTTCGATAGCCCTCGGATGGAGAATCATCGAAGAAAGTTTTATGAAAGATGTTTCGTTGGTGACGGATTTAAAATTACGGGGCAGTTATGGTTCCATTGGAAACACAGCCATTAACCCCTACCAATCCCAAGGTAGCTTGAGGAGGTACTCATACCTGTTCGGCTCGTCACCGGCTCTCGGCTTTGAGCCTAATACACTTCCCAATCCTGATCTAAGATGGGAAACATCTACCACCGCCAACTTGGGATTGGATTTTGGTTTACTTGACAACAGATTGACTGGTTCATTGGAATATTATCAAATCAATACCACCGATCTTCTGTTGAACCAAAGGCTTCCCACCTTTACAGGGTATTCAAATATACTTACCAATGTCGGTGCAACTAGAAATACCGGATTTGAAATCACCATGTCGTCTGTGAATGTTGACATTCCGGGAGGATTCAAATGGACCACTGACGTCAACGCCGCCATTAATAGGAACCAAATAGTTGAATTGTACGGCGAAGGGGATGATATCGGGAACAGTTGGTTTATTGGCAAGCCGATCAACGTATATTATGATATGGTGTTTGATGGGATTTGGCAGGAAAGCGAGGCTGATCTAGCGGCAACGTATCAAAGGTTGCCTGGCCAGATAAAGATCAGAGATCTAAACGATGACAAGGAAATTACTGCGGATGATCGCAAAATCTTAGGTTCTTCCATTCCCAAGTGGAGTGGGGGGATCACCAACAAGTTCAGCTATAAGGGGATCGATCTCTCCATTTTTATCAACACCCGCCAGGATTATATGATCGACAGTGAGCTCCACGCCATCGACAACCTCGCAGGAAGGTACAACATTCCGAAGTTTGTAAACTATTATACTCCAGAAAACCCAAGCTATGACTATCCACAGCCTGTAAATCAGGGGGAACGGAATATAAACATGAACGTCTTGAGATACCGTGACGGCTCCTTCATCAGGGTAAGAAATATTAATTTGGGATATAATCTCCCGAAGGATTTGCTTTCGGGAGCAGGAATTCAATCGGTACGGGTTTACCTCAATGCGCAAAACCCCTTTACTTTTACCAAATATGAAGGATGGGATCCTGAAGCAGGAGGGGCCCTGAGCAGTTATCCGAGCACAAAGATGTTCCTGATTGGAGTTAACGCCAGTTTCTAATTTCTAAAAACCAAAAACAATGAAAACAAAAGTTTATATATCTATAATAGCGCTTCTTTCATGCCTCGCCTGCAGTGAAGGGTTCTTGGAGGAAAATCCCAGGTCTGTGCTTAACCCGGTGGGTTTTTATACTGAGGAGGCCGGTTTAAGAGCAGGATTAAACGCTGTCTATGCTAACCTAAGGCCGTTGTACGGTGAGAGGGAAGAGCCGTTTCGTATGTCGATATTTGGAACCGACCTTTTCACACATGGTAAAGCCCAAATATCTCTTTCATTCAACAATTATGATGTTGATCTAAATCCATTTGCAGGCGAAGTCAGTTTTTTATGGTCTACTTGTTATAAGATCATCAACCTGACCAATACCATTATTGCCTCAGCGCCGGGAGTGGAAATGAATGAAACACAACGGCAACGTATGTTAGGAGAAGCTAAATTTATTAGGGCGCTTTCTTACTATTGGTTGGTCCAACAGTTTGGGGACGTACCATTGAGATTGGAACCGACTATTGGATTGATATTGGAAACCAGCCGGGCTCCCGAAAGTGAGGTATATCGGGCTATGATTGAAGATCTTGATTATGCAATCAAACATCTTGAGCCTAACTATCCTCAATGGGGAAGTGTAAGAAAAGGTGCTGCTCAACATCTTCTTGCAAAAGTTTATCTGGTACTGGAAGATTGGCAAAAAGCCGCTGATCTAGCCATAGCAGTGATTAATGATCCAAATTATACCTTGGAAGAGAATTTTTCCCGAATCTTTCATCATGAGAACCAGATCAATCCTGAAGTCATCTTTTCGGTACAATATGAAAATGATTTCACCAATTCAGGAACCACGGGAAATAGAACCCACTTGATGTTTACTAACTCCTATTCGGACATACCAGGTATGGAAAGAGTGTTGCAATGGGGGAGGCCATGGACAAGATATGCGCCTACACAGTATTTAATGAGCTTGTATGATGACGAGAAAGATGCAAGAACGGATATATGGCGAACCTTTGATGATTTTTATTATAATAATGCCGCCACTTTGCCACAGGGCAAAAATTTAGGTGATCCTGTAGATGAAAGTTGGAGAAATACCATCGAATTTCATCCTGCGCTCATCAAATATTGGGATCCTAGCCGTGCCTCGGTCAATGATGAAAGAGGAAACAAGGATTTTATCGTATTCAGGCTTGGGGAGACCTATTTGATTGCCGCAGAAGCTTTGATGATGCAGGGCAAGACAGCCGAAGCTGCCGCTTATTTCAACGTCCTGCGTCAACGAGCCGCCAGGCCAGGAGTGGATTTTTCTATTGGCGAAGGCGAACTGGATATAGACTTGATCTTGGATGAGCGTGGACGAGAGCTCGCCGGCGAAATGCATAGATGGTTTGATCTTAAGCGTACAGGTAAAGCTTTGGAACGTATTAAAGCTTATTCTCAACAAGGCCAGAATATTCAGCCCCATCACCTGTTGAGACCCTTGCCACAAAATGAAATCGATTTGTTGGCCGTTCCTATCGACCAAAATCCAGATTATTAGAATATAATTGCACTGGGAGTCAAATCCCAGTGCCTTTTAGACATAGATCCCGAAAATAATGAAAACAAAGTTGACCCTGGTTTTTCTATCTTCCCTGCTATTTTGCATAAGTTCACAGGTACTGGCTCAATCCGTCAAAATAATTTTTGATACGGATATGGAATCAGATGTTGACGATGTAGGTGCCCTCGCCCTGCTACATGCTCTGGCTGACAATGGGGAAGCGAACATTTTGGCAACGGTCGTATGTAGTTTAAATCCGTGGGCAGTCCCTACGGTAGATGCGGTCAATACCTATTTCAATAGACCGGACATTCCTATCGGTGCTGTAAAAAATCTCGGGGTATACAGAAATAGCAAATATGCCAAGATAATATCCGAGGAGTTTCCCCAGGATGTTGGCTTAGGTGAAAATGCGGAAGATGCAATTACCTTGTACAGAAGACTCCTGGCAGAGCAACCTGACAGTAGTGTAATAATCGTGACCGTCGGCTATCTAACCAATTTGTCTTACCTTTTGCAAAGCAGTCCGGATAAATACAGTTCGTTAACCGGAGCGGAATTGGTACAGAAAAAAGTGAAGCATTTGGTGTGTATGGGTGGTAGATATCCCTACCATCAGAACTATGATAAATGGGGGAACTTTAAGCCTGATCCTGAGTCGGTAATAGATGTGGCAAGCCACTGGCCAACCAAGATCATCTTTACCGGTGGCGGTGCTTTTGCTGATTTGATGAAAACCGGAAAGACCCCATTTCATTATGATCTTTTATCAAATCCTGTTTCCCGGGCTTATGACATTTATCTCAAAGGATGGAGAGATTGGCATCACAGCGCGGATTTGATAGCCGTCTATGTGGCCGTGAGAGGATGGGAAGAGTTCTTTGTATTAAATACAGTGGGTTACAATCATATTTTTGAAGACGGGACGCTGATGTGGCGCCTTCAACCAAATGACCCGCGTCATAATTATATCAACGAGCTGAAGGAAGGGATAGATCCCGGTCATGTAGCCAAGGTATTCGATGACCTGATGGTCCAATCCATCCGTTCCGAAAAGATCAAATAGTCATTGGAAATGCTGTGAAGTCTGCGGTGTGAGAGATAAAAAAGTTTTGTCTGCAGGCATTTTAATATAAAAATTTATGAATATGAGGCTTAAAATATGGTTCTTAATGGTGTCGTTTTGTGCTACCGCGGTATTCTCTCTTGCGCAATCCCCACTAAAAGTGATATTGGATACAGATATTGATTCCGATGTAGATGATGTAGGTGCAGTCGCTATGCTTCATACATTGGCTGATCATCAGGCAATAGAAATATTGGGAATGATTATAACCAGTGATGACATGCACGCCCCCTCATGTACCGATGCGCTCAATCATTATTTTGGAAGACCAGATATTCCGTTGGGAGTTGAGAAAGGAATTAAATTAAATGAATTTTCGAAGTACACCAAGCAGATAAGTGCTGAATATGAACATGATTTGGCCTCTTATGAAGAGGCAGAGGATGCGACCAGTCTCTATCGGCGGCTATTATCCGACCAGCCAGACTCCAGTGTGGTAATTATTTCTATAGGCCATTTGACGAATATCCGAAGGCTAATGGAGTCCACGCCTGACCAACACAGCGAGTTGACGGGAATGGAACTGATAAAAAAGAAAGTTAAATTATGGTCATGCATGGGCGGTACATTTCCCGAGGGCAAGGAAGCTAACTTTTATCGCCCTGATCCAAAATCCACTAGGATAGCAGTCAAAGATTGGCCTGGGGAGGTTGTGTTCGCAGGTTGGGAGATTGGAAATAAGATTATCACAGGGGCTGGATATCTAAAAAAATCAATCCCCTCCGAAAGCCCAGTCTGGCGTGCCTATCAATTGTATAACAATTTCGCAGGAAGGCCAAGCTGGGATCAAGTCTCTATTCTGTATGCTGTTGCCGCTGAAAATGATTATTGGGATCTGAATAACCTGGGGCATGTTCAGGTACACGAAGATGGAAGCAACAAATGGATTGACGGGAAAGCAGGCAGCCAGTCGTATTTAGTCGAGAAAATGTCTCCAGAAGAAGTGGCCAAAATTATTGATGCTTTGATGGTGGGGATTTATAGCCCCGGCTTTTAGTTGAACCCGAAGCGTCTTTTGCCCAAAAGAATTAACAAAAATATCCTATAAATAACCAAAACCCGAATTCTTGCTATGTTTATCGTTGAATCGTATCTGGTAGCTGTCGTCCTTTTGTTCATTACCATGTTGTGCTGGGGTTCCTGGGCCAACACCCAAAAAATGGCAACAAAAAAATGGCCATCACAGTTGTTCTATTGGGATTATACCTTAGGTATTATGCTGATAGCTTTCATATTCGGCATTACCATCGGAAGTTTCGGTGAAGAAGGCCGTAGCTTTTTCGAAGATTTAGGCCAAGCCAGTTCTGGCGCATTATGGTCTGCATTTTTAGGTGGTGTGGTGTTTAATATCGCCAATTTATTATTGGTAGCTGCCATTGATATAGCAGGCATGGCAGTGGCTTTCCCCGTGGGGATTGGAATTGCGCTCGTTGTGGGCGTGTTGGTAAATTATATCGCTTTTCCGGTTGGCGACCCACTGTTATTGTTTAGTGGGGTAGCCTTGGTGACCGTAGCTATTGTTTTAGATGCCAAGGCCTATCGTAGACTATCCAATGGCGGGGCAGTCTCTTCAAAAGGACTTTGGATATCTGTCATTGCCGGAGTTCTTATGGGTTTTTATTTTCGGTTCGTGGCAGATTCGGTCGCGGCTGATTTTACCAACCCACAAGTGGGGTTAATGACACCCTATTCCGCCGTATTTGTCTTTGCCATTGGGGTGTTCCTCTCCAGCTTTCTTTGGAATACTTTTTTTATGTATAAACCCATTAAAGGTGAAAAGGTCAGCTTTGGAGAATATTTTTCAAAAGGGAATCCTAAACTTCACCTAATCGGGATTTTAGGCGGTATCATATGGTGTATCGGCATGTCCTTTAGTATGATCGCCTCAGAACAGGCTGGATTTGCCATTTCTTATGGACTTGGACAGGGAGCCACGATGGTCGCTGCTGCCTGGGGAGTGTTTATTTGGAAAGAATTTGCTTATGCCCCCAAAGGAACTAATAAGTTGATTTATTCCATGTTTGCCCTTTTCATAGTGGGCCTATCATTAATTATTGTTGCACGGTTGAATTAGAAGATGGAGTATTCACCTGTCTCTACAGGTCTGCTGAAAAACTCAGCTACTTCAGTGTTTTAAATCCAGTTCAGAATCAAATCTGAACTGGTTTTTGTTTTTATCCTATCGAATAGCTGATCTAACGCTGGGACTACGACATGTTTTATCCTCTCCCATGATGAAAAACCCTAATATAAGAGTGCCTCCCCGGCCACCTGGACCAGAGGTTGATGGACGCTATCCACGACTGGCCAGTATTTGTGAGCCTTGTTTTAATCCGGTTCATTCCTTAGTCGCTCCTTGCCGGGCCACACTTCCTTTTTATCGGCCTCCTCTCCCGAGGCCCCACGTCATTTTTCACTGCCTTTTAAAGCTTTGCTTCCGCGATCATTACGATATCTGTCAAGATTTCCTGTTGCTGTTGAGGCAATCTCAAAAGATGATTTGGGTCATGGGGACGCGTGTTTCAATTCAAACCAGACGAAGCTTAATTTATCTGTATTTTTAATTGCAAAAGACCACCGACTGATTACCAATGATTCATTAATGAGTAGTAAAATAAAATCCATCCCACATATTCATTAGACTAATTTACTGAAGGACATAAATTTGAGTTTGAGAGAAAATTCCGTCCATCTAGGGCCTTTTTTTTACAGCGGAGGGTATTTCCTATTGGCATGATTTACCCTCCAAGTTTCCATCCCAGGAAACTGGACCATCTCAAAAACCAGCTTGTAGGTGCTGCATGACGGAAAACAGGAAAGAACAGTGAAGAATTTCTCGGTATTGCTTCCAATAATTCATAACGTTGAAATGTATCGACAGCTTCGATGTAAGGCTTTTTGGCTATTCCCTTAATCCACCGATATAGCGCCTTCATACCCTGTTTTTCTTGCCTAAAAAGCACCTTTAAAGAAATACTTATTCTCCGTATTGAATTTTAAGTGTTTAAATAAATATATTAAAATGTATTATAAATACTTAAAAATGCTTTTAGATTAAATTTATTGTTGTAGATTTGAAAAATTATTTTACACTTAAATCCTTGCAAATGAAATTTTTCAAAACAGTATTCGGCTTACTTCTGTGTTCAGTGATTTTTTCCTGTACCCATGAGGAGGAAGCTCCTTTTAGCAATCCATCCATCGTGGGCAATTGGCAACTTTCTGCTATGGAGTATACGGGGGTGTCCAAGGTTTCTTTTAATGGGGTTAATAACGAACATGCTTTTTCAGGCGAAGCGTCTGAGATTGATTTTATTCTGGATCTTTCAGAAAGTCCCAATACATTCACTTCAGAGGGAGGTTATTTAATTACATTAGCCTTCATGATGATGGGGCAGGAAATAAAAATGCCTGTGCGGATTGATGATTTTTTGGGCGAGGGAAGTTGGGAAATTAATGGTGATAAATTAAAGGTTACCAGTAAAGGAAACCCTTCCGATGAAATGAAAATTCTTAAGCTTACAGAACATGAATTGATATTGGAAGGAGATGCTTCTAGACACGTGGATGAAAGTAACGCTTTAATGAGTACAACCATCTCGGCGACCTTAAGGTTAAATAGATGAGTTGAATGGCGATTTATGGGTTGACCACCGTTCAGGGTCAACCTGCTTTTCCAAACCGCTGTGCCATGGATGTTGACAGTTCGAGAGCGGACGGAAGACATTGGGTGTAATTTTTAAGTCTGGTACAATGAAAATAGTGGGAGGATATTATTATCTGTAGGCTAGGTGTTCTATAGGGTTTATTACCCATAGCTTAAACCCCTACCACCTATTCGTTTTCTACACTTCAAAGGGACGGGACAGCTTGAGGGAATCCAGTATATTATAACGAGATACCTTCAGGCCTAGGGTTGTTTTTTATCAGCGCCAAATTGGCGAGTTATATTTCTGCGCCTTGGAATACTGAATTTTTTAAAGCTTCGCTTTGGCGGCATCACAAAATCCGGTTAGATTTCCGGTTGCTGTTGAGGCAATCTGCAAGGATGGTTTGGGTTGTGGAGAAGCATGTTCCACTTCAACCTAGAACAAAGACAACTGAGCTTGTTCATGTAAATTTCATTACAACAATATCCGATCATAAGGGGTTTATTAGTGAGCAGTAAAAGATAAATATAACACTGTTGTGCCAGGTTGAAGAGGCTTAAAACATGGTGGAATCGACCGAGAATACGGTCATGCGCCATCTCTTTTGGCATGTAACGCAGTCAGCAACATGTTGCTAATCATCAGCACCTTATGGGGTAGTATGGTAGCGATATCGTGGGGACTTTTCAGCACTTTCTAAAGGGGATTCTGATCAAAGCAGTTTGGGTTACTCTTTTATAAGCTTGTTTATTGTGGAATACAAGGTTTTCCTGGAGATGAGAATTTTCGCTAAGACGTTTCTGTGGTGGGTTCACTATCCGGTTGGTACAATATTAGTTGGATTGTTGTAGAAAATTAGTATTGAAAATCTTTAAATCCAAAGCTATGAAAGTGATGAAAGAAAATGGAATTTATTCGCCCTTAAACTCAGTGTTGAAGTTTTGTGCTTTGTTCAGTTTGGTGGCGGTGCTGGGTGCCGCGTCATGTGACGGTAACAACAATAACAACAACGAAGGAACCACCACTGGAACAACAGAAGGGACCACCACCGGAACCACTACTGGAACCACTGGGACAACGACTGGAACCACTACTGGTACGACAGGTACTACCACTGGAACAACAACTGGGACAACGACTGGAACCACAACAGGTACTACAACTGGAACCACAACAGGTACTACCACCGGAACCACTACTGGTACCACCGGCACCACTACTGGAACTACCACCGGCACCACAACCGGCACCACTACTGGTACTACCACCGGAACTACTACAGGTTCCACCACTGGAACTACTACAGGTACTACCACTGGAACGACCGGAACCACGACCTCTGGGACCACCGCTGGCTGATCAGTTCTGTAACCAAGTTCAAACTAAACCATCAAAAAGACCCTGTCAAGGGGTCTTTTTGATTAAAATTACCCTATAAGGTGGACCCAAGTAGCACAGATAAGGTAGTCCTTGCAAGGTTTGGGATCCTTTCATGAATTAAGGCTGCACAGCGTCTATGGGCCACGAGACGAACAACAACACATCGCTTATTTTGTAGTATCACTCTATAAACTGTCATGGTGCATGAGAAAACTCTCTCCAAAGGTATAAGATCGGTTTTCTTGCTTGACTTAAGAGCTTTGGCTTTATTAAGGATTTCCCTGTCGCTAATCTTAATGACGGACATCATTTTCCGGCTATCCGACTTAACCGCTTTTTATACCGCACAAGGGATAATGCCCTTAGAAGCGCTCTTTCGTTTCCATTGGAACCCCTTCTATTTTTCTTTTTTTACCACCAATGACAATGGTTACCTACAGGCGGTATTGTTCGGAACATACTTTTTTTGTGTATGCTGTTTATTGGTCGGCTACCGCACCAAGTTATTCACGGTTTTGGTCTGGCTTTTTCTAATGTCTGTCCACAACCGAAACCCACTCATCCTGCAAGCGGGGGATCACCTGTTAAGAATGGTGGTATTCTGGGCAATGTTTCTCCCTTGGGGGTACTTTCTATCCCTTGATTCATTAAAGAATGTTGGCGGTAAAAAATCCTACTCCTATGAATCCTTTGCCAGTCTGGCCTATATCTGCCAGATCGCTTTTCTCTATTACTTTTCTGCCTTGCTGAAAAGTTCCGCCGAATGGCGGTCGGAGTTTACCGCTATCTACTACGCCTTAAGTATCGATCAAATCATCAGGCCTATTGGTGAAATTCTCTATCCCCATTATGAGTTTTTGAGACTCTTGACTGCAGGTACGTTTTATCTGGAGCTGGTCCTGCCCTTGCTGCTTTTTATGCCTTTCTATAATGCATGGTTCAGAATGGGCATCATCGTTGGCATAGCCCTGCTACAGCTGGGTATATTCCTGACCATGAATGTGGGGCTTTTCACGGCTACGGCCGTGGTCATTTTGATCGGTTTGTTGCCCACTTCATTTTTGGACTGGATTTGGTCCCGCTTTTCCCGCACTATCCAAAGCTTAAAGTTCTTTGGGACTCGGTTGATCCAGCGGTTTCCCTCTTTGAAAAAAGGAAAGTCAATTGCTCCCCCCAGACCGAGACACAGCGCTGAAATCGTAGCGGTTATTGTCTTGGTGTATGTGCTAGGTTGGAACATGCATACGGTGGGGAAAAAGGTAATTCCGGACAATTTGCTGTGGATCGGCAGCTTATTCAAATTGCACCAGCATTGGGGAATGTTTTCCCCGGTAGTCTTTAAAAATGACGGTTGGTTTATCTATGCGGCGACAACCCAAGACGGGAGGGAAATTGACCTCAATAGAAAAGGTGTGCCACTGGACTACACAAAACCTAAAAGAGTGGCCGATTTTGTAAAAAACGACCGATGGAGAAAATATGGGGAACTTATCATCATGAAAGACAATGCTCATTTCAGGCCTTATCTCTGCGACTTTTTAATAGCTGATTGGAATTTATCAAACCCTGAGGCATCAGTCACGCATTTAAAGGTTATCTATATGCATGAGGAATCATTGCCTGGTTACCGGACTGCGGACGTCGAGCCATGGGAATTGTGTAGCTGTACTGCAGCGCCCGGATCCGCGGATGATCGGAAGAACTAGCGGGTATTCATCGTTTGCTCTTGGCTTCATTTAGAGGGGATAAAGAAGTAACCTATGTCTGAGAAGGACAACGACCAGCCCTTTCTTTCGAACCCTTGCTGCATTTTTAAGCTCCTGAAGCTTTTCTTAATTTTCTGCTTTCAGGGGAATTGTACCTCGAGAGAAATGAGGCAATCGGGCATTGCCTTATCTTTTGCGGTTTTGAAACATAATTTCTTTAATAATTGTGTTTGTAGGTTAAAATATCGAATTTGAGACCATCTTTTAAATCTTATTGATGTAGAAAAAAATATCGCTCCCTAATGTGCCCGGATTTCTGGAAAATACTTTTCTTGTGCCTCGTGCTTTTTTCTTGTGAGCCTTCTATGCCTGAGGAGGTGCAGCAGGCTTATGATGAATTGACTGGGGAGTTGGATTTCAACATCCATGTAAAACCCATACTCTCTGACAAATGTTTTGCCTGCCATGGCCCCGACGAGGCCGCCATAAGGGCTGGACTGCGTTTTGACATTCCCGAATCAGCCTTTAGCGAACTGCCTGAGTCCCCAGGAAAAGTAGCCATCACGCCGGGTAGCCGTTCTCGGAGTGAAATGTTTCATAGAATCCTTTCTGATGATCCTGAATATATGATGCCTTCACCAGAATCGAATCTTCAGCTAAGCCCCAGAGAAAAGGCAATATTGATAAAATGGATCGAGGAAGGTGCGGCTTATAAACGGCATTGGGCATTTATTAAGCCGTCTGAAAGAGAGCTCCCGAAGATAGATCATAAAGATTGGCCAAAAACTCCAGTTGATCTGTTTGTAATGGATAAATTGGAAAATTCTGGAATTCTGCCATCCAAAGAAGCAGATAAAGAAACTCTGCTGAGAAGGTTGAAGATGGATCTTACAGGCCTTCCGCCAAGTATAGATGAAATAAAAACATTTATGGCTGATACTTCATCAAATGCCTATGAGAAAATGGTGGACGCATTTCTTGCCTCCCCTCATTATGGAGAGAAGATGGCAATGCATTGGATGGATATTGCCCGTTTTGCCGATACCCATGGATACACTGTCGACAGATACAGGGACATGTCCCCTTACCGGGACTGGGTGATCAAAGCCTATAACGAAAACCTTCCCTACGACCAGTTTATAACATACCAACTGGCGGGGGATTTACTTCCAAATCCCACCAGGGAGCAGACGCTGGCTACGGCCTTTAACCGGATTCATCCCCAGAACATGGAGGGGGGGATAGTGGAGGAGGAGTTTAGGGTGGAATATGTGGTAGACAGGACACATACTTTGGGACAGGCCTTTCTGGCCATGACTTTGGGTTGTGCCCGCTGCCATGACCACAAGTATGATCCTATTTCACAGAAAGAATTTTTCGAACTCAGCAGTTTTTTCAACAATATAGATGAAGCCGGGCAGATTTCGTGGGACAACGCCATGCCGGTGCCCACCATGTTATATACCGATGACAAAAAGGAACAGTTGCTTGAATACCTTAAGTCACGAAAAGAGGAAGAAGAGGAAGAGCTTCAGCACGTTATTTTGCACGAGGAGGAAGCGTTTGAAAAGTGGCTAAAGCGCGCCGCCTATAAGGCCGACGCCGACAGGAATTTCCCCAGAAGCCGGGTGGCCCACTTTGATTTTAACCAACCTGGACTGGCAAACAGCCTTAAGCCCCATCAAAAAGGCACTATGGAAAGCAATGAAGCCAAAAACCAAACACCGGTTTGGGAAGATGGCTATGCCGGCAAGGCGGTCAAATTGAATGGGGACGCCTGGTTGGATCTTGCCGGTGTGGGAGTATTTTCCAAGAGTGAGCCCTTTTCCATTAGTTTATGGGCTAAAATCCCCGCGGAACTGGAGAACGGGGCGATTTTCCATAAAGGTTCCGGTGCGGTATTGTACAACTATCGGGGTTATCACCTTAACCTGAAGGACAATAAGCTGGAACTGTTGATGGCCCATACTGCACCCTACAATGCCATCCGGAAAATCTCCATGGAGGGTATTCCCCGGGATCAATGGATCAATTTGGTAATGACTTACGACGGATCCTCCAAGGCCAAGGGGCTGAGCATATATTTAGACGGCAAGGAGATGGAAACCGCCATTACCCATGATAACCTCTATAAGGACATACTTTTCCAGGGTAGTGGTCAGCCTGGCCTTCAGGTGGGTGCAGTGTGGAGGGGCAAAGGGCTTAAGGATGCCTTGGTAGACGAAGTAGGGGTATATGAAAAGCAGCTATCCAGCATTGAAGTGCTCCAGATCAGCCAGCCTGACGAATACAAGAAAATTTTGGCAAAGGAGCCGGAACGATTGAATGCTGTCGAGAGGGAAGGCCTTAAGCATTTTTATTTGAATAATTATTCCCAGCCTTACCGCCTAAAGTTGGAGCAGGTAGTCCAGCAAAGGCAAATATTTGCTGACAGTGTGGAGGGAGTGCAAGAAGTCATGGTCATGCAAGAAAGGAAGGAAAGACGCCCCACTTATATTCTGGCAAGAGGGGAATACAATGCCCACGGGGAAGAGGTTTATCCAAACACTCCCGCGAGTATCTTGCCGATGGCAGCGGATTTGCCCAAAAATAGGCTTGGGCTAGCCCAATGGCTGACTTCTCCGGAAAATCCGTTGACAGCCAGGGTCGCCGTCAACCGTTTGTGGCAAAACTTTTTCGGCAGGGCTTTGGTGGCAACCTCGGGAGATTTCGGCAACCAGGGCGAGATGCCTTCCCATCCGGAATTGTTGGATTGGCTGGCCCTGCAATTCCTCGAGTCCAATTGGGATGTAAAGGCGATGCAAAAACTGATCGTCTTGTCTGCGACCTATCGTCAGGAGTCCTTTCCAAGAAAGGACTTGGAGGAAATCGATCCCGATAATCTGCTCTTGGCCAGGGGGCCGTTTACCCGTCTGTCGGGAGAAATGATCCGGGACAACGCCCTTTTTGCCAGCGGACTTCTGGATCGCTCCCTAGGTGGGAAAAGCGTTTATCCTTATCAACCCGATGGCCTATGGCGGGTAAACGGTGCTGTCTATCAACAAGGAACAGGGAGGGAATTGTACCGAAGGAGCCTCTACACCGTGTGGAAGCGCTCGGTGCACCATCCGATCATGTCTGTTTTCGATGCGCCAGATAGAAGCGAAAGCACAGTTCATAGACAGGAGACCAACACGCCCTTGCAGGCATTAACCCTACTCAATGATCCTACCTTTGTAGAAGTCTCTAAGGTATTGGGAGAACAGATGGCCGCTGCCCCCGAATTAACCAAAGCCATACAAGAAGTTTATATGCAGTTAACCGGACGGAATCCTTTTCCCAAAGAATTGGAAATCTTATTGAGACTCAGGGACAATGAATACGGGCGGTTTAAAGCGGACGAGGAGCGGATGAAAGGCTGGCTTGCCACAGGAGAATATAAAATAGATGCTTCATTGGACCCTTATCAAGTAGCGGCAAACGCAGTGGTCGCCAGTGCCATTATTAATTCCGATGCCGCAATAACCAAAAGATAACCATGTGCCACCACCATAACATCTACCGGTCTGCCAACAAGGACCTTCAGGAAATCGAACATAAGATGGACAGAAGAAGGTTTTTGACCAAAGCTTCCATGGGAATAGGCTCCCTGGCATTGGGTTCCCTGCTCGGTAGCGAAAAAGCGCTCGCCCGGAGTCCAATGGCAAATCTGCCCGACGCTGAAGGCGGGCTTCCTGGGCTTCCCCATTTTATGCCCAAAGCCAAGCGGGTGATTTACTTGTTTCAAAGCGGCGGTCCTTCGCAAATGGATCTATTTGATTATAAGCCAAAATTGGTCGACATGCATGGGAAGGAACTTCCTGATTCGGTGAGGGGCGAGCAAAGGCTTACCGGCATGAGTGCGGACCAAAGCAGTTTCCCGGTGGCATCCTCGGCTTTCAAGTTCAAACAATATGGGGAATCCAGAGCCTGGGTGAGCGACTTGATGCCCCACACAGCAGAAGTCGTCGATGAATTGTGCTTTATCAAATCGATGCATACGGAGCAGATCAACCATGATCCAGCCATTACTTTTTTTCAAACGGGGCATCAACTGCCGGGTAGGCCTTCGATTGGTTCATGGCTGAGCTATGGACTGGGCTCGGACAACAAGAACCTGCCATCCTTCATCGTCTTGGTATCCAACAATGCTGTTCAGGACCAGCCTCTATATTCCAGGTTGTGGGGGAATGGTTTTCTCCCTTCTCAACATCAGGGGGTACAGTTCAGATCGGGCAAAGATCCGGTGTTGTATTTAGGAAATCCGGAGAACTATGACGGGAAAGATAGAAGAGAGATGTTGGATTATCTGAAAGAATTGAATGGGGTGCAGATGGACACTTATGGCGACCCTGAAATCAATGCAAGGATTGCCCAGTATGAAATGGCATTCAGGATGCAGACCTCGGTGCCGGAGGTGACCGATATGTCCGATGAGCCGGATTGGGTGTACGACATGTATGGGGAAGATAGCCGGAATCCCGGTACCTATGCGGCCAATTGCCTGATGGCGAGGAAACTGATAGAAAAGGATGTGAAGTTTGTACAGCTTTATCACCAAGGCTGGGATCAACACGCGAATTTGCCAGGAGGGATCCGAAACCAATGTGCCAAGACAGACCGTGCCACAGCGGCCTTGGTAAAGGATTTAAAGCAAAGGGGATTGTTAGAGGACACGCTGGTCATCTGGGGCGGGGAGTTTGGAAGAACCGTCTACAGCCAAGGAACTTTGCTACCAGATAATTACGGCCGGGACCATCATCCACGCTGTTTTACCAAATGGATGGCAGGGGCGGGAGTCAAGCCCGGATTCAGTTATGGGGAAACAGATGAACTGGGGTATAATGTAGTTAAAGATCCCGTGCATGTCCATGACCTGCAGGCTACGTTGTTGCATTTGTTCGGCATAGACCATGAACGCTTGGTGTTCAAACATCAAGGTCGCAGGTTCAGGCTGACGGATGTAAAAGGAAAGGTGGTGAAGGATATTTTAGTTTGAGGATTGGCCTGAAATCATGGAAAGAAACCGGAGGAGCCAAGAATGGGGGATCCCGTACTTTTTAATGGTGTTGACGACAGGATAAGACTGTCGTCTACAAAAGCCCAGGGCTTAGGGACACGTTGCAAACGTTGTTTACTCCGACCGATGGATAATAAAACCATTGGGGATGTTCTCAAAACCTGCTTTGGGATAATACTCCATCGCTGCTGGTGCTGAAAGGAGTAATAGGGTCACCTGTTTTCCGATGTGTTCCTTAGTCAAGGCAATAAGCTGTTTCCCTATTCCCCTGTTTTTGTATTCTTCCCTCACGGCCAGATCAGAGAGATAGCAACAATAACAAAAATCCGTCAGGCTCCTTGCGATGCCCACCAGCTGATCCTGATCCCAGGCAGTAACAACCAGATTGGAATTTTGGTACATTTTCTCGATTCGGCCGGGATCCTGGATCGGTCGATTGATCCCCGAACTGTCGTATAAGGACGTGATTTGGGCGGTACCGGGAATCAGATTAACGTGGTAGGTGATGTCCATAACTCAAACGGGGGCAGTATTTATCAGAATTCAAGTGGGAATTTCCCAAAAAAAAATTATCGGTCCTCCTCTTTTTGGTTTTTTTCAGGTTTAATTTTCATTTTTCAATAAATGATTAACTTTACCTCCACCTTGCCAAGATTATGAAAGCAAAAACCCAAATATGCCTATATGGATCGGTCTTGACTGGACTTTTGATCTTGTCGTCATTTTTCTCCCATCATTTCAATAACGGAAGGCAACAACTGGCCAACGAGATAGAAGCCTCTATACAAACGCAGTTGCTCAATAAGTGGTATCCTGCGGCAGTTGATCTGAAACATGGAGGGTTTTTAAGCAATTTTTCTCATGATTTTAAAGCCGAGGAAAAGCAGGAGAAAATGATAGTCTCCCAATCCCGGCATATCTGGACCACTGCCAAAGCGGCTATGTATTATCCGGAGAAGGAAGATTATTTGGAGATGTCGCGGCAAGGATTTCTTTTTCTGGAAGATAATTTCTGGGACGAGGAGTTTGGAGGTTTTTATACTTTAACCGACCAGAGCGGAGAAGTGTTGTCCAGTGGAGCTGAAGTGAAAACGGCCTATGGAAACGCCTTTGCTGTTTTCGGATTGGCTGCTTATTTTCAGGCCTCCGGTGATACGGCGGCTTTAGCTCTGGCCCAAAAGGCCTTCCATTGGCTTGAAGCACATAGCCACGATCCTGTCCATAAAGGCTTTTTTCAATCCTTGGCTCGGGACGGAAGTCCCCTGATAGACAGGACGGCGCTACCCTCCACTTCGCAGATCGGCTACAAAGACCAGAATAGCTCCATTCATCTGTTGGAGGCGTTTACAGAATTGTATCAGGTTTGGCGGGATCCATTGCTTGGGGAGCGGTTAAAGGAGATGCTTTACCTGATCCGAGATACTATGGTGACCGATAAAGGTTATTTGACATTGTTTTTCTTACCCAATTGGGACCCGGTCAGTTATCGTGATTCTACCCAATCCCTCATTGATCAACACCATTCTTTGGACCATGTATCTTTTGGCCATGATGTGGAAACGGCCTATTTAATGCTTGAAGCTGCCCATGTGTTGGGTATAGAGGATCCGAAAATTATGGAGGTGGCCAAGAAAATGGTGGACCATTCCCTTGACTATGGTTGGGATCGCAAAGTCGGCGGCTTTTATGATGGTGGCTATTATTTTAAGGGAGAGGAGGAATTGACCATCGTAAAAGATACTAAAAATTGGTGGGCACAGGCAGAAGGTTTAAATACCCTGTTGATAATGGCTGATTACTTTCCAGAGGATAAAATGGCCTATTTCGAAAAGTTTCAGCAGCAGTGGGTCTACATCAAAAAGTATATCATTGATCAGGAGCATGGGGAATGGTATGCGGGTGGATTGGATAAGGAACCCCATCATCAACAAACACGAAAGGGGCATATCTGGAAAACCCCATACCATAACTTCAGATCATTGGCCAATTGCGTACAAAGATTACGCTTAGAACCCGATCACTCTCGTTTATAAAAATTTAATTTTTGAATGGGATACTTTTAATTATATTACGCCCCGTCCTATGTTAAATAATAGCGGTTATACAAATGTCTTCAAGTTAACAAGTCGATGGGGTACCGGCTGTGGCCTTTCCCAGCGCCGTGTCTGGCAAACACGATTATTTAATTAACGACCAAGAATACTAATAAGATTTGATCCTTTCGAGAATAAATTTACCTATGAAAAAGACTTTTAGTAACAGTTTCAGTAAAATCCGTCAATCAATTCTCACACTTTTTGGTATTTCGATTTTGGTGATGCAAGGCTGTCAGCAGGAGCCAGTCGACCAGCGGATTTTTCAAATGGAGGCGAAGCAAGTGGCCGAGTTGACGGCAAAGATTGAAGGATTGGTACAGCCGGAGATAGCTGACGGTTTAACCCTAAAATTATGGGCAATGGACTCTTTGCTCGCCGATCCCATCTCTATTCAGGTTGACGATCAGGAAAGACTTTTCTACACCCGAACCAACAGACAGAAAAATTCGGAATTTGACATCCGTGGCCATCAGGACTGGGAGATTGAGTCGATCAGTCTTCAAACCATCGAAGAAAAACGGGCTTTTTTACGGAAAGTCTTGTCTCCGGAAAACAGCGACAAGAATGAATGGCTGACCGATGTAAACGGCGACGGATCCAGGGACTGGAGGGATATGACGGTGGAGATGGAACATATTTATCGTTTGGAGGATAAAGACAGTGATGGTCTAGCCGATTTCAGCCAACTGATGGTGGAGGATTTTAAAGATGAAACAACGGATATTGCCGGCGGGGTACTTTATCATGAGAATTCCTTATATGTAGCGGTAGGTCCTGACCTTTGGCGGATGAAGGACAACAACGGCGACGGTATTATGGATGAAAAGGAATCTATATCCCACGGTTATGGCATCCATATCGGCTTCAGCGGCCACAACATGTCAGGACTGGAAGTAGGGCCAGACGGCAGGATCTATTGGTCGATGGGTGATATTGGCTTCAACGGGGTAGGACCTGACGGAACGGAGTGGAAATATCCCAATGAAGGCGTGATCGTGAGATCCAATCCTGACGGAAGTGACTTTGAGGTTTTCGCCAAAGGGCTACGTAACGTCCATGAATTTGTATTTGACGAATATGCCAACCTGATCAGTGTAGACAATGACGGCGATCATGGAGGAGAAAGCGAGCGGCTGGTCTATGTCGTCAATGGTTCCGATACAGGCTGGAGAACCAACTGGCAGTTCGGCAAATACCGGGATCCGTTGAACAACACCTACAAAGTTTGGATGGAAGAAGGTCTGTACAAGCCTCGTTTCGAAGGCCAGGCCGCCTATATTACACCAACGATCACCAACTTTGTCAACGGGCCTACCGGAATGGTCTACAACCCTGGAACAGCGTTGGCGCCCAGGTGGAAAAACACATTTTTTGTGGTGGAATTTGTCGGTAATCCATCCAGATCCGGCATCCATGCCTTCAAACTCAATCCAAAAGGAGCAACGTTTGAATTGGCTGAAACAAGTAAAATTTTGGGCGGGGTCTTGGCCACAGGCCTTGACTTTGGCCCCGACGGTTCCCTCTTTGTGGCAGATTGGATAGATGGGTGGGGGACCAAAGATCGGGGCCGGGTGTGGAAGCTGGATGATAAGGAGGGGAATTCGTGGGAGGAAAGGGCAACCACTAAAGCGCTGGTGGGACAGGACTTCGGCGATAAGGCATTGGAAGAACTGAATAACCTGCTTAAAAATCCGGACATGAGAATTCGCCGAAAGGCACAGTTCGAATTGGCCAAGCGGGGTGAGGATGGCGCTGGGGTTTTGGAAAATAATATGAACCAAAGCGAACACCAACTTGCCCGGATTCATGGCATCATTGGATTAAGCCAAATGGCCCGACTGGAAAATCAGAAATATGCGGAGCCTATTCTTCCATTGCTGAAAGATACTGATCCGGAAATCAGGGCACAAGCGGCAAAATGGCTCGGGGATATTCGCTACAAAGGAGCCGGAGATGCCTTATTGCCCCTGTTGAAAGACGAGAACAGCAGGACACGGTTTTTTGCAGCTGAGGCTTTGGGAAGAATAGCCTATGAGCCCGCTATTGCTGGATTGGTAGCACTTTTGGCCGCCAATAATGACGAAGACGCCTATATCCGACATGCCGCAAGTTTAGCTTTGGGACGGATCAATAAGCCCGATCCAATTGTAGCATTGGCAGAACATCCTTCACCAGCAGTAAGACTGGGAGCGGTGTTGGCTTTGAGAAGAATGGCAGAGCCGGGCATTGCCCGATTCCTTAATGATCAGGATGAGGACATTGTGACCGAAGCGGCTAGGGCTATCAATGATGATTATTCTATTGAAGGAGCACTTCCAGCTTTGGGGAAACTGTTAAAAGATACGAAATTCACCAACGAGGCATTGGTTAGAAGGGCGATCAACGCCAACTTGAGAGTCGGCAATGCTGAGGCATTAAATAATCTCATTGCCTATGCCGGAACAGAGGCGGCTCCTGTCGCTATGCGGGTTGAAGCCTTGCAAACTTTAGGTACTTGGGCCAAACCTTCTGTTTTGGATAGAGTGGACGGCAGGTTCCGTGGGGCGGTGGAAAGAGAAGTAGCTCCGGTACAGGCAGCAGCTTCTGATTTTCTCAATCAATTACTCTCACACCGTGAAGCCGCGTTGCGACTCGAAGCAGCCAAAGTAATGGGACAACTGCAAATTACCCAAGGGATCCAAGGCTTGTTGGCTCATTTGCGGCGTGACGATGAGCCTGAGGTGAGGATAGCCAGTCTGAAGGCGTTGGTAGTTTTGGAAGGAACGCATAAGGACCAAGCCATTCAGCAAGCCTTGTCAGACCAGGATAAAAATGTCAGGGTGGCAGGACTTGACCTTTTAAGTACCCTTGATATCCCAAAAGATCTGATGGTAAATTTGCTCCAAGAAGTGATTGAGAAAAGAACTACAGAGGAAAGGCAGGCAGCCGTATTGACTTTGGGTGCCATTCCTATGGAATATTCACAGGCTCCTTTGGAAGGCTTGTTAGCGCGATTGGAAGAAGGGAAATTGGTGCCGGAAATCCAGTTGGAACTGGCCGAATCCATTGAAGCTACAGGGTCAGAGGAACTGCTTAGCAGGTATGAAAAATACACTTCCAGTCTTTCTGAAGATTCATTGATGGCCTCTTATGAAGGAAGCCTTCATGGAGGAAATGAAGAATTGGGTCGTAGGGTTTTCTTCAGACACCAAGCAGCGCAATGTATCCGATGTCATGCTTATGATGATATGGGCGGGGTTGCAGGTCCGAGATTAAACGGGATAGCCGGTAAGATTTCAAGGCAGGAGATATTGGAGTCTTTGATAGATCCAAGTAAGCGCCTGGCTCCAGGGTTTGGTATTGTCACGCTAGATCTCGACAATGGCAAAACAGTCAGCGGCATTTTAAATAAAGAAACCAATAGCAGCCTTACGCTCAAAATAGGTAACAATCCTGATACGGTACTGATGAAAACCGATATCGTCAAGCAAACAAATGCACCTTCCAGTATGCCCGATATGAAGACCCTGCTGACTCGACGAGAAATAAGGGACGTGGTGAGTTTCTTGGCGACACTTAAAAAAGATTGGGAATAAAAGGCAAGAATAGCAAGCATGGAGAATCCTGTGAATAAGATCTTTCTAAAGAAGCAATACCCGTTAAAATATCTTTTTATTATCCTTCTGATATTTTCGGCTTGCCATACGGCTCCGGAGGACATGCGGATCAAGAAATTTGATCCAGAATTGGCGGCTACTTGGGCAAAGGCTATTCAAGAACAGGTGAATCCGGAATTGGAAGAGGGCTTGACCATGAAGCTTTGGGGTTCGGATTCTTTGGTGGCCGATCCAATTTCTATTGATGTGGATGAGCATGGGCATATCTATTATTCCAGGACAAATAGAAGAAAAATCTCAGAGTTTGACATCCGGAGCCATCCGGATTGGGAAATTGAATCTATCAAAATGCAATCGGTGGAGGATAGGAAGGCTTTTATCCATCGCGAACTTGATCCGGCGAATAGCCAAAAGAACCAATGGCTTCCTGATATCAACGGAGATGGCTCACATGATTGGAAGGACCTCACTGTAGAAAAGGAAAATGTTTACCGTTTGGAAGATACAGACGGTGACGGTGTCGCTGATTTTTCACAGTTAGTGGTATTGGATTTTCACGAAGAAGTCACTGATGTGGCCGGAGCGGTGATGAAACAGGGAGAGTATCTATATGTAGGCGTAGCCCCTGATATGTGGCGGCTAAAGGATAAGAATGGGGATGGATTGATGGATGAAAAGGTCTCGATTGCCCATGGCTTTGGGGTTCATGTGGGTTTCGGGGGCCACAATATGTCTGGTGTTACCATGGGGCCTGATGGTCGTATTTACTATGGTATCGGCGATATTGGCTTTAATGGAACAGACCCGGAAGGAAAGGAATGGAAGTATTCTAACTGCGGGGTAATTGTCAGATCCAACCCCGATGGAAGTGATTTTGAGGTCTTTGCCTCCGGCTTACGAAACACGCATGAGTTTGTTTTCGATGAATATGCCAACTTGATCAGCGTAGACAACGACGGCGACCACGCAGGAGAATCCGAACGCTTGGTTTACATTGTCAATGGCTCAGATACCGGTTGGCGGATCAATTGGCAGTTTGGAAAATACCGCGATCCTGAAAACAATACCTATAAGGTATGGATGGATGAAGGGCTTTATAAGCCGAGATTTGAGGGGCAGGCTGCCTATATTACGCCGGCCATTGCGAATTTTATTAATGGACCCACGGGAATGCTTTACAACCCCGGTACGGCTCTTGCCCCTAGGTGGAAAAACACTTTTTTTGTGGTGGAATTCGTAGGGGGGGCAGCCCAATCAGGCATTCACAGCTTCAAGTTAAAACCCAAAGGTGCTACCTTTGAATTGGCCGAGACCAGCAAAATAGTAGGAGGGGTACTGGCGACGGGATTGGATTTTGGTCCCGATGGTTCCATTTATGTAGCGGATTGGATTGATGGATGGGTAAACAAAGGCTATGGCCGGATCTGGAAGTTGGATGATGAGGAAGGGCGGGAATGGACAGAACGTAAGAAGACCCAGAGCATCCTGAGCGAGAATCTCAGGGAAAGGGATTTGGAATACCTGGATGGTTTATTGAAATATCCTGACCTTAGAGTGAGGCAGAATGCCCAATTTGAACTCGTGGAGCGGGGCAAAAAAGGGGCTGAAATTCTCGAAAGAAACATTGTCCAGAAAGACAATCAATTGGCAAGAATCCACGGTATTATCGGGCTGAGCCAACTGGCGAGATTGAAGGACATGGATTATGCGAACCCGCTGTTGACGTTACTCAATGACAGCGATCCCGAGATAAAGGCCCAAGCCGCGAAATGGTTGGGAGATATCCGATACAAAAAAGCAGGAGAATCCCTGCTGCCCCTATTAAAAGACAACAATAGCCGGGTCAGCTTTTTTGCCGCTGAAGCTCTGGGGAGAATAGAATACGAACCAGCTCTACCGGGATTGGTTGATTTGCTCGAGCGAAACAATGATGAGGATGCCTTTATTCGACATGCAGCAAGCCTTGCATTGGCAAGGGTTGGAAAGCCCGAGGCGATCACGGCCTTAGCAGATCATCCTTCCGTAGCCGTTCGAATAGGGGCAGTGGTCGCTTTAAGGAGAATGGCCCATCCCGGAATAAGCCGGTTTTTGTCTGATAAAGAGGAATACATTGTCACAGAGGCTGCAAGAGCCATTAATGATGATACCTCGATAGAGGAAGCTCTTCCGGCATTGGGTACCCTACTTAATTACACGTCTTATACCAATGAAGCGCTTATCCGGAGGGCTATTAATGCTAACCTTAGAGTGGGAAGTGCCGATGCCATGCAGCATTTAATTGCTTATTCCGCTAAAGCAACTGCTCCGGTAGCTATGCGTACGGAGGCCTTGCATGCATTGGGAACATGGGCCAAGCCTTCGGTAGTGGATCGGGTGGATGGAAGGTACCGTGGGGTGATTGAAAGGGAATTTGCGGCCGTTAGGATAGCGGCATCAGAGACGCTGATACCATTACTGTCAGATAAAAACAATGAAATTAGATTAGCTGCCGTTCAGACCGTAGGTAAGATCGGGCTGAAGGAAGGAGGATCCCCTCTATTTGTTTTGCTGGAAAGAGATCCCGATCCCAACGTTCGGGAAGCTTCCCTGAACTCGCTTTTGGTCTTGGAAGGAAGCCCCAAAGAACAAGCCATTAAGCAGGCACTTGCTGATCCGGAAAAGGAAGTGCGGGTAGCAGGGTTGGATTTATTAAAGGACCTTGATGTTCAGGAAAATATCAAAATTGAATTACTTTCAGAGGTGATTGAAAAGAGAACCACCGAGGAAAAGCAAGCAGCCGTATTGGCGTTGGCTTCTTTGTCACTGGAAGGTTCGCGGCCTGTGTTTGAGAAGCTGGTTGGCCAACTTGAGAATGGATCCCTTCCGACGGAAATCCAGTTGGAGTTATCAGAAGCCCTCGACAGCGCTGGCGCATCGGAACTGGCGTTAAGGAATAAAGCTTTTTATGAAAATCTTTCTCCTGATTCCCTCGTTGCTTCCTATGCGGGAAGTCTATATGGAGGCAATGAGGAGTTGGGAAGAAGGACTTTTTTCAGAAATCAATCCGCACAATGTGTCCGCTGTCATGCCTATGATGATATGGGAGGAGGAGCTGGTCCACCTATCAACGGTGTCGCGGGCAAGCTTTCCCGTCAGGAATTGCTGGAGGCCATGATAGAGCCGAGTAAGAGACTTGCTCCAGGGTATGGAGTCGTCACCCTCGATCTCGACAATGGTCGCAGAATCAGTGGGGTTTTGGGACAGGAAGATAATAAAAGCCTTTCTTTGAAAGTGGGTAATCTTCCGGATACGGTAGTCCTTAAAACGAATATCAAAAACAGGATCAGCGCGCCTTCCAGCATGCCGGATATGAAGAGCCTCTTGTCAAGGCGCGAAATCCGGGATTTGGTAAGCTTCTTGGCTACTTTGAAAGAAGAGTATTCGTATTCCGAATAACAAAGACCTTGCTCTCTGATGGCTACGCGGTTGGTAGAGAGGGTCTAACACAAGCCGGCATAACCTACAGGAGAGATTGATCGGGTTATTATCTTGGAAGATCGTTTCCCGGATATGCATTGGGGTTAACCTTGTGCAGATTTGAGCCCCACTTTTCGTTGATTCCCTCAATAATTAAATTGGTGATAAAAGCATGTGCCCGAGCATTGGGATGGATACCGTCGACAGAAAAGGCTCCATTTGGGGGTGCGATGCTGGCGGTAAGCCCAATATTCGCATGGGAGATCCCTCCTTGGATCACCTGGTTAAGAAAAGCATGGACGTCCACCAACAGAAGCCTCTCGGAGTTTGCGTTCGCAGCCGCTGAAATATAACCGTTAAACGTGTTTATTTTATTTTGTATTTCATCTTGTTCGGATTCAGTAAGATAAAATGCATCAAACTGCACCTCATTCAACGGGCTTAGCGGGCTTATACCCATTCCCTGTCCAATGGCTGCTTGTGCCGCTAAGGGAAGCTTGATGTTATCTTCCTCGGTGATATTCCTTATTTTCGGGATGGTAAAGGTTTCTCCATTGGGTAGGGGCACTGCGGCATCTGACAGGCTGGGATCGAGGATCAATAAAGCATATGCGTCAAAATCTGCACTTAGCGTTGGCCGTATCAACGATGCTTTCACCTGATCAGATAGGTTGGGATCCGCATTGACACCCATATTCCACCCATTAATCGCTGTGTTCAGCTGTGTCAATCCAGCTTCTAATTCAGGCCTGATGGCGGCTGGCAACTGTAGGGCCAGCGGATTGATCAGGTTAAAATGGGGGAGAACATCCAAGGCAGGGATGTTCATGATCACTCCTTTGGCTTCAGGATTAGCGTTAAGCATAGCTCCCAAGGCAGCATTTAACCTGGCTTGAAACGCATCATCTGCCGTCAGGATCGTGGGATTGGAAGCCCCGCCGGTGGCATAGCCAAGAACATCGTTATTGCCCAGCCAAAATGAAAAGAAAGTTCCTCCATCGGCCAAAGCAGCGGCAGCATCACCGATAAGCGTCGAAGTTCCCGGATTGCTGGCGAAACGGGCGTATAAAGGATTGAACAAGGGATTTGCTGGATTTCCGATCTCTGGTATCAATGCCGTTCCCAAAGTGACGCCTGGTACGCCGAAGTTGTTTAATTCTTCTTTATTACCGATATAGGGTGTGGGGATCTCGCCTTGTCCAATGGGAGCCGGGCTGACGGCTCCTGTAGTGGGATTGGCAGTCAATATGAGGCGTCCAAGAACGGTATTGTTTGGGCCAAGTGCATAAAACCCGTTCTCGGAATTGATCTCAGGAATATTGAATTCTCCACCCCCCGCAAACTTCATCTGTTCAGCCAAAATGGAAGCGTAGGAATTTTGTTGCCCTCGGCTGTACAAGGCGCCGTCCATATAGCCCGCCGTAAGGGAGTTGCCCACTGCTACCATTTTAGAAAAATCGGCTTCCCCTGGATTCGGGTTTTCTATTGCCACTTCAGGAAACTCATACTGACATCCGATCAGAAATCCCAACAGAGCCAAGCTGAAATAATATTTATAATTTTTCATAAGTCGGTCAGTTTAAAAGTTCATCAAAGGTGATGGATAGGTAGTAAATGGCTCCGATAGTTGGCCCCCCATAATTCTGATAATACCTGGAATTGAAGATATTGGAGCCGCCTAATTTGAAAACTGATTTGAGCTGGCTCACCTTATAACTTAACTGTGCATCTACGTTGTGGATCTCCGGTACATCGCCGATTGCAAAATTGGATTCCCATCTAAACTGACTTTGGTACCGATACGTGACATTAAAGCCTAGATTTTTACCGATTTTTCGGTTCCCCAAAGAGATGTTTGTCTTGTGTTTTGGGGTGTTAAAGTCATTGAGGTAATTGGGATCAATATCGGTCAATAGTTTATTGAAATTGTAATTGCCGCTCAAGGTGAAGTTGTTCGGCAAGTTATAGGTCAGACCCAAGGCGGCACCATGTGCCCGGACTTCTTCATTGACCAGGTTGGTGTAGGTTTGGAAAGTGTTTTCCATTCCAGGAACAGTAATAGGGGTGAGGAGAGAAGGGGCATTTACAGCATTAATCGCTCCCTCTGTGCTGTTCATAGCGGCTCCAGGGTAAACCGGACCAGACGCTTTTCTCACCGCTGTCTGTGTGATAAAATCATTGTAAATATTGTGGTAGTACGCAAAGTCTATGAGTAGGCGGTTGTCCGCTAGCAACCCTTTGTATCCGACTTCCAAGGATTTTACTTGTTCCGGCGTCAATTCCGGCAGAGATTCCACCCGCTCCAAAAGCGCGGTAGCCTCAGGATCTACGGGACTTTTTCCTGCGCCTACTGCAGCCACATATTCATTGACAGAGGCTTGTGAAAATGCATTGTCAAATATCCTGTATTTATCCCGATAATAGGAGAGACCTCCGATCAACCTTGCCGCCACCACATTGAGGTCAATGTGTTGTCCCTGGGTGGTGGGATTTCTGAAGCCTGTCTGAAAGGCCGCCCTAAAATTGCTGTTTCCTTGGGTATATACAGCGGAAAGACGGGGACTGAACTGGCCCTGGAAATTTTCATTTTTGTCATAGCGCAAGGAACCCATCAGCTTTAGCTTATCATCGGCCAGTCGTTTGGAAGCCTGGGCGAAGGCCCCCAATTCCATAATGGTGATATCATTGCCTTCTACATCGGCAAAAATGGTCCCGTTAGAACCCAATTCATACAGTCTATACGATGCGCCTGCTTGCAATTCCATAAAATCAATCTCCTCTTTAAAATCATACTGGCCTTCTGCCATATACATCTTGGAGCGGTCATTAAAAAGAGAACCGGCAGGAATGAAATTCTTGCCCACTCTTTCTTTGGAGGCGTTGAATTCAGCACTACCGGCGAGATATCTGCCTTCATCCGCCATAGCTCGGGCGACTTGATGGGCCATGGCTTGTTGTTCCAGTGTGCCCAGCTGCCCTGGTGCAACTCCCTGGCCAATGATGTTTTGAAGGTAACCAACGGTATAGTCGGTAAACCAGGCGGTGTTTTCTTTCCATTCATTATTGATATTTACGCCAGTTAGATCGGCGATGTAGGAATCACCCGAATTTTCCCGGGTAGTATATCCCCTAAGGAAAAAATTGTCTCCCCGCAGTTCCAGTTTATGTTGGCTGATGTCAAAGTTATTCAGCGAGTAACGCTGAGCACCGGTATAGACAGATGTTCCTGACCCATAATTAAAGGTGTAAGAAAGCTCCGCTTTATCTGTGAGTCGATAATGCAGTGCCCCGTTAAATTTATAATTATTCGCACCATAATCTACCAGGTGTTTTTCATCATATCCCGTTCTCGATACTACCTGGTCAGGAAGGCTGTTGGCATAAGGCCCAAAAATGGCTTGTATACCGGCGACATTCCTAAGTAAGCCAATATTATTGGAGACCTCATCTCCAAAAACATGGATTCTATTGGCTCCGGGGTTGATGGGCAGTTCTCCTTGGCTTCTTGCATTGAGGTCGGTTTGGCCTGTTCCGTACCAATCCTCCGCCGTCATAAAGGAGGCGTTGATCTTGAACGCCAATTTGTTGTTGAAGGCATGGGCATAGCGGAGGGATCCTTCATACATGGGTTGAATATTTTGGGGTTCCCCCGTACGTCCGCCGATATGATTGATTCCCTGTTTGTAATAGGCGCTTAAGCCTTGGTATTCGAACGGACTTTTACTTTGGACCAAAAGGATACCATTAAATGCATTGGGTCCGTAAAGGGCTGAAGATGCTCCGGGGATAAATTCCACGCTTTCCACGTCCAGTTCAGACGGCCCGTTAAGATTTCCGATAGGAAAATTCAATGCAGGAGCCTGGGTATCCATGCCATCTGTCAGCTGTACAAACCGGGTGTTACCTGTGGAATTGAAACCTCTGGCATTGATGATTTGAAAATTGATGGAGGAACTGGTAACGTCGACCCCCTTCAGATTTCCAATGGCTTTGTAATAGTTGTCCGAAGGGGAATTTCTGATAGAAAGTATATCCATTTTTTCAATCGAGACCGGAGATTGCAGGATGCTTTCTTCCACCCTGGAGGCAGACACCACGATCTCTTGGCCTAGGATGGTCTGTTCGCTTAAATTAATATTTATATCGCCCACATTATTCCCCGTGATTTGATGCTCCTGACTCGCATAGCCCACCATGGAAAAAACTAGGGTCAGGGGAGGGGGCTGGTTGATTTGAAGCCTGAAATTGCCTTCCATATTGGTTACTGTCCCGATTACCTGTCCTTTCACAAGAATGTTGACTCCAATAAGCGGTTCTCCTGTGTCCGCATCTCTAACCATTCCGCCAATGGTAGTGCCTTGGGCAAGTACTTCTGGGGGTGAAAAATAACATACCGTCAACAGAAATAGGCTTAGGGCCCACTTTTTTGTAGCAGCAAAATTTTCCATAGACCATTTGGGTTTAATTGATGGATTAATATATCATTTTTTGATTTCAAAAACCTGAATCGTGCCAAAAATGTTATGCGCATTTTGTGTCTGATAAATAAACGAAACAATAAATAGTTGTATTTAATTGTGTTTATTCCTGTCCATATTGTACTTTAGTTCTCTGTTTCACTTTTATACCTTATTATATACGGTAAATTTGTATCCTGCATCATCAATCCCGCTTCACATACATTTTTGCCGCGCTGCACGCATTCTCTTGCTTGGTGTGGTCTTTCAATCCTGTGAAATCATCCCTGGGGAGAGCAGATCGGAGCTTGAACAAACGCTACAGGAACAATTAACGGAGGTGCAGGCTTGCCTGGAAGCTTTGGCGTAATCTATGTTAATGTTTATTCTTTACCTCAAACTAGACAATAAAAAAAGCAGCATAAGGAAATGCTGCTTTGTGGTATCTGAATGTGCTTGACTTGATATAGGCTTTAACCAATCGTCTTTTTATTCTCCTCGTTCACGTGCTTTACCAGCCTGTCGCATAGCTCTTTAATTTCTTCCGAAATATAGGTGTCGCCGGTGCTGTTGACGATGGTCTGGGCCATACCGCCAAGAATGTCGATATAAAACCGCTTCATCTCGGCTACAGACATCTTATCCGTCCATAAATCAATCCTTAAGGTACTGTTGTTCAAGTTATCCCAAACGTTCAGGCTGATACTGTTGGTGGATTCCAACCCTTCAGCTTCTTTATCGCTGGCATCCCATTCGATGTTGGTGGGAATATTTTTCTCGTCCAGGCTTATCTTGAATTTTATTTCTGAATTTTTCATTGACAATGGATGGTTTTAATCTTCGAAAACTATTATACCTTCTTCTAAGTTCCGAGGGGCCTTAAAATATTAACCCAGTAGGTTCAAAAAATATGCTTTTGCTGTCAGTTTGTCTTTTTCCAGTTGAGCTTTGAGTTCCTCCAGACTGCCGAATTTCTTCTCTGCCCGAAGAAACACCTTAAATCCTACCGTCAGGCGCTTATCGTACAAATCTCCCGAGAAATCAAAAAGATTGACTTCAACCGTTTTTTCAATCCCGTTCACAGTAGGTCTGTTTCCTATATTCAGCATGCCTTGGTACATCTTGTTCTCCAACTTTACCGTTACCGCATAAGCTCCGTCCCCTGGGATCAGTTTATAATCATGAAGGATTTTAATATTGGCGGTGGGAAAGCCAATGGACCTCCCTAATTGTTGACCCTTAATTATGACACCATTAAGTTCAAAGTCTCTACCGAGACAAGTGCGGGCTATGTCTACTTTTCCTTCGGCAAGTGCATTTCTTATTTTGGTACTTGAGATGCTGATATGGTCGACGTCTTCTCTGGGGATTTCCTCCAATTCAAAACCAAATCTTTTTTTATTGGCCATCAGATGGTCAAATCCGCCCTCCCGGTCTTTGCCAAAGCGATGATCATATCCGATGACGAGTACCTTGGTTTGAATTTTTTCTACCAGCACTTTCTGAACAAACTCCTCCGAACTTAGCTGGGAAAATTCCTTCGTGAAAGGGATGGTAATCAGGTGGTCTATCCCAAATTTCCGTAGAAGGTCGGCCTTCTCTTCAAAAGACGTCAGTAATTTGATATTATGCTCCTTGGGATAAAGTACCAGTCTCGGGTGAGGCCAAAAGGTAATCAGGACAGTTTCGCCTTTTATCTCGTCAGCAATTTCTCTAATGCGGCCGAGGATTTTTTGATGGCCTAAATGTACACCGTCAAAGGTGCCCAAGGTGACTACTGGGTTTTGAATGGGTAAGAAATTATCTAAGCCTTCATAAATTTTCATTTCTTCGTGCTTTAATTTTTTCCGCCAGTTCCTCTACATCCGTAGCGTCTTCCAATTTGAAGCTTCCTATCCTGGTTCTCGTAAGAGCAGACATATACGCACCTACTTGCAGAAGCTCGCCTAAATCTCTTGCCAAACTTCTGATATAGGTTCCTTTGGAACATACTATCCTAAAATGGATTTCTGGTAATTCAAAGCGGGTAATCTCGAATACGCTGACGGTAACAGATCTTGGATCAAGTAATACCTCAATTCCTTTCCGTGCTGATTCATACACCCTTTTCCCTTCTTTTTTAATGGCGGAATGGGCCGGAGGAATTTGTAGGATATTTCCGGTCAACTGTCCTACGGCTGCTGTGATCTCTTCCTCAGAAAGGTGTGAAGGGTCAGCCACTTCAATGACCTCGCGTTCTAGGTCGAAAGATTCCGTCGTCTTTCCCAACACAAAAGTACCCGAATATTCCTTTTCCTGGGCTTGGAAGCTGTCGATACTTTTGGTCATTTTCCCGGCACAGATGATCAACAATCCTGTAGCTAAGGGATCAAGGGTACCCGCATGGCCCACCTTTTTTATTCCGAGGGCATTTCTGATCTTTCTCACCGCATCAAAGGATGTCCATTGATAGGGTTTGTCGACCAAAAAAACTTCTCCATATGGTTGTTCTTCCATATTATAGATAAATTCCTCCAAGTATAGCCAAAACACCAACTATGGCGCAATAGATAGCAAAATAAATTAATTTTCCCTTCTTAACAATGTTGATCATCCAGACGCATGCCGCAAGACCGGCAACAAAGGCACTCACAAATCCCGCCATCAAGGCGCTGGAAGAAATGCCCTCACCTATGGACGGATTTTCCAAGAATTCCAATAATTGCAGGAATGAACCTCCGAGTATGGGAAGTAGGACCATCAAAAATGAAAACCGTGCGGCCTTTTCCTTGCTTACGCCGGCAAGAATGGCAACAGAAATGGTCGTTCCGGATCTGGAAAGTCCCGGAAGAATAGCAATAGTTTGGGCTATTCCAATGAGGATTGCCTTTGGAAAGGTTACGATCCCTTCTTTTTTAGGGGCTAAATGCGTAAAACCTAATAATAGGGCTGTGACAAGAAGCATGAAGCCGACTAAAATAATCTTCCCGCCGAAGAATGCGGAAATTTCTTCTTCAAACAATAATCCCACGATACCGATGGGAATCATCGAAAGGAGAATCTTAGCGGCAAACTGCGTTCCTTCGTTCCATTTGAACTTTAAAAGATCCTGAAAAATTTCCAGGATATCTTTTCTAAAAACTACAATGGTGCTGAGGGCTGTTGCCGCATGTACGATAATGGTGAATAGGAGATTTTCCGAGGATTCTATTCCGAAAAGATACGCCCCAAGTTCTATGTGTCCACTGCTGCTTACTGGTAAAAACTCGGTTAACCCCTGGATAATGCCAAGGATAATGGCTTCAAATAAGGTCATTTATTTTTGTCAGATTGATGAAAAATGGCGTAGAACTGAAAAGCAAAACCTGATAGAACGATGATCGGCCCTAGGGTCAATCCCATAAATCCAAACCCGTGGGGTTCGCCATCAAGTCCCGTGATGATAAAACCCAAAATTATGATGCCTACGCCAATAAGCATCAGGATATAATTCATTTTTGAGAAAGGCAGTGGTTTGTTGGCCATATTTTAATATAATTCGTCCAAGGACATGTTGAGATATTTGTTGACAGCACGTAATGTACTGAAGAGGGACAAAAACGCACCCATTACTATCAATCCACCAAAGAGCAAAAACAACAATTGGTAGTTCTGTAAGAGGTTAAAGCCATCCACATTGGATTTGGCATATTCAATTAACGCTACTAGTAATGCCGAGGCGATGGCTCCCGCCAAAGCTCCATATCCAAAGGAGCGACTCAAAAACGGTTTCCGGATAAAACCTTTTGTCGCACCGACCAATTGCATACTGCGGATGAGAAAACGCTGGGAAAAGAGCGCCAGACGGATGGTGTTATTGATCAACATAACCACGGTAACGATCAGGATGAGGATAAAGGCACCCAGCACCAAGCTTACTTTAAGTAAATTTCGGTTGATTGATTCTACCAGGTCATTCATATACGTGACCTCAAATACCCCTTCCAAAGCCTCCATTTCGTCCACTATTTCCTCGATTTGTTCCGCGGTTTGAAATTCTTCTGTGACGGAAAAGGTGTAACTGTCCCTTAATGGATTATCATCCAAGAATTTGGTAAAATCCTCTCCCGTGTCCAGGAGAAAGGTAGCTGCCGCCTCGTCACGGGAGACATAGGTGATGGTTTTTTTATCCTCTTTTTGCAGCACATAAGGCTTGGAGGCAAGCAGCTCGCCAATGTTTTTGTTGGCTTCCTCGGTAATATTGGTGTTGAGAAATACCTGAATCTCAATATTCTCCCGGATAATGGAGGTCAAAGTTTTTGCCTGGATGACAATCACCCCGAAAAGCCCAACTATAAACAGGGACAGCGTAGTACTAAACAACACACTGATAAATTTGTAGCTGCCTAATTTTGTCTTATTCCTTGGCGCTTTTTTCATTTTGATTGATAAAATCCATTCAAAATTAATCAGCTATAAGTATTTAACCAATCTTATTGGACTAAATCTTAGATTTGAAGTTCCGGAGGTGATATAAAAGCGGTGACACCCAAGAGAAAAGACCATAAAACGACGGACCCTGCCAATCAGGATGTGTTCACGGAAGCATCCGATCCATTGTGGCCATTGGACCGCCTACCCACGATAGGAGAAGAGCTTTTCACCGATAAGAAATTTATACATAACTTTGTTTCAGGTTTTCCTCCATTATTTAATAGACTATGGCAATAAATATAGTAATCGCCGGCGCTGGTGACATGGGCTACCATTTGGCGGAGCACCTGAGTTTTGAAGACAAGAACATTACCCTGATTGATTTGGACAAGGACCTGCTGGACAATGCCTCAGCGGGTCTGGACGTGATGACGGTGTTGGGGGACTCTGCCTCCTTGCAGACTTTGGTCAGAGCCAACGTGCGCAGTGCCGATATGGTGATGGCAGTTACCACTTCCGAAGATACCAATCTTCTGACTGCAATGCTAGCCAAACAGTTGGGGGCCAGAAAGGTCATTGCGAGAGTCCGCAACCATGAATACCTCTTTCCTGAAAACAAGTTGTTGTTCCAAAACCTGGGGGTGGATCATCTGATTGCTCCTTCGGTATTGTGTAGTGAAGAAATATGCAACATGGTGGAGAATTCTACTTTTTCAGATGTTTTTGAATTCGGTCAAGGTAAGTTGGATGTCGTAGGGATTACTTTGGACCGTTATTCCTCGCTGATCAACAAGAAGCTTTCTGAGACGAGGACCAATCCGATCTTGAAAGATGTCCGCATTATTGCCATTGTAAGGAACCAAATGACCATGATTCCTAAAGGAGACACCGTCATTCGAAACAATGACCATGTTTTTTTTATTTCTGACGACAACGAAAAGAGCTCTATTCTAGAGTTGGTGGGACAAAAGAGGATCCTTGTAAAAAACGTGATGTTAATAGGAGGGGATGACTTGGCCTACACAACGGCATTAAAACTGGAAAAGGATTATCACGTTACCCTAATCCACAAAGACAAGGAAAGATGCAAGTGGCTGGCCGCGAATTTGACCAAGACCTTAGTCATCCATGGTGACTACAAGAATATTGACTTGTTGTTGGACGAAGGATTGGAATCCATGGAAGCCTTTTTGGCTTTGACGGAAAGTTCGGAGACCAATATCATTACCAGTCTAAGCGCTAAAAACCACGGGGTCTATAAAACCATTGCCCATGTGGACACTCGGGAATATATCCATATTTCTCACAGCATAGGGGTAGATTCCCTCATCAACAAAAAATTGGTAGCAGCCAACCATATTACCCGATTCCTAAGAAAGGGTAACGTGGAGTCGGTGTCCAGTATTTATGGGGTGGAGGCCGAATTTATAGAATACGAAATTTTAAAAAATACGAGGTTGACCAAAAAACCGCTAAAAGATTTGCATTTTCCGGATACGGCGCTGGTAGCAGGGGTGATCAGGGGTGAAAAAGTGTTTATTCCAGATGGGAATTTTCTGTTGGAAATCAATGACCGGGCGATCGTTTTTGCCTTGCCATCGGCAAAGCCTGCCTTGGAAAAGCTGTTTAATTGATCACTTCATACTTGGGCGCGAGGAAGTTTTTTCAAGTCCAGTAGAGAATGACAGTTTAGTATGTGTGGTTTATCCCATTCAGAAGATTAGCAACAGTCTTTTTTCACGATTTTCTTTGTAAACTTCCTCCTCAAGCAATAAAAAAAGCTGAAATGAGTTATTAGAAATGGCTGAGCGTATGTTAAATTTAAGATCTAATTACAGCTTGTCCATTACAATCATTCTTACCCATAAACTAAGGGATAAATCTCTTTGCAATAGATGAAAAATGAAAATATTAATTTCGATAAAGTAGAGGAAATGGCAGAAGGGGATATGGATTTTCAGTCCGAACTGCTTAACGCCATCTACATATCCATTCAAGACCTTAAAAATAAATATGTGGAAGGGCTATCTGCCCAAAACGAAGAGATCATCCAACAGGCAAGACATAAGATCAAGCCGACCTTAAGTCTGTTTGAATTGAAAAAGCTCCATGCGGTTCTCCAAGAAGGGAAAACTATCGTTTCGTCAAATGGTTTTAAGGATTTGGAGAAGCACCAAGCTCAATTTGTGCAAGCTGCCGATGACCTTTTAAAAGACCTGCACGAGATTATGTAATGTTAAGGGTCAAGCCTCCCTATAGTGGCATATCTCCTACATAGACGGTGACTCCCAGTATTTTTTGAATTTCTGATCCCAGGGAGTCTAGTTGGGAGAAGCTCCGGCAAAGGGTTCAGAAATGAAGGAGCTTTTATAAGCATGTTTATTCTTCTTTGTTCAGATAGTTGGACGTCAGAGAAATTTGACGGTTAATCTATTCCTGTTGGAGAAGATAATCATAGAATTTTTCTAAAAATACCCTGACTTCTTCAGTGTCTTTCAGTGCAAAAGTCGCCGCAGTCGGTTCGCCGTGGGTGCCGACCAATATTCCTATCCCTTCGGCTTGAATGGAAGCAAATGCATCTTCATCGGTAATGTCATCACCGATAAAAATAGGAATAGTGTTTTCCTTGGTGAAATCCAGCACTTCAAAAAGCCAATTGACCGCACGTCCTTTATGCCAATCAATGGCCGGTTTAAGTTCTAAAATTTTCTTTCCTGTCCCTTTTTTTAAGTTGTCGTGCCGATCCAATTCTTTTAGGACGGCATTTTTAACCTGGTCCACTTCTTCTTCGGCCACATTCCTGAAATGGACAGCGATTGCATATTTTTTCGATTCTACCATACAGCCCTTTACGGTTTCCAATTGCTTTGATAGATTTTCGGCAGCTGTTTTAAGAGAAGCCAAAGTTTCTCCGCTTACTTTTTCGGGAATCTCGAAACCCTCGGGGCCCGCCATATCCAAACCATGGCTTCCGGCGTATATCAGCTGTTTCAGGCCTACTTTCTGTTCCACGTCGGCTCGGTCACGGCCGCTGATCACGGCCACCGAAACAAGCTTGGCCAAGGATACCAAAACATCCTTCATTTGTGCGGATAATACCGCCTTGTCAGGATCCGGCACAATGGGGCTTAAAGTTCCGTCGTAATCAAGAATCAACAGGGGCTTTCGTCCGGCCATGATCTCTTGGACTTGTTCAAAATGGGAAAGTAAATGGGGTAGGTCTTCGGCGTCTCTAAGCATAGCTGTAATTTTTCTTATTTTCAGTTAAGAGTAACAAAGTCCGCACCAGTCTTGACAACCTAAAAGCAACCTGTTTGGGTTTTAGAACCGTTTTAAAGCCATCGATGCTACTGATGAGCCAATGGAAAGCGAGCTTGTTGCTGCAGGCGAGGGTGCATTCAACACATTAATAGCCATAGAATTTTCGGTGATATAAAAATCATCCAATAACCCTCCGGTTTTGTCACAGGCCTGCGCGCGGACACCCGCACCTCCTTCCACCAAATCAGATTCCTGGATATCCGGGATCAATTCCTGCAGGGCTTTTGTAAATGCGGCCTTTGAAAAAGAGCGATAATATTCGCCCATCCCCGTTTTCCAGTATTTAGCTGCTACCTTTTGTAATCCAGGCCAGGAGACGGACTCCCTGAATTCCCTTAAATTAAAATCCAAACGTTTATATCCTTCTCTTTTAAAAGCCAAAACAGCGTTGGGACCTGCTTCTACGCCACCTTTCATCATGCGGGTAAAATGTACACCCAAAAAAGGAAAATTGGGGTCAGGTACAGGGTATATAAGGTTCTTTACCAAATACTCCCTTTCCTTTTTTATCTTAAAATATTCCCCCCGGAAGGGGATGATCCTAACATTTTCGGGATCCAAATCCGTCATTCCCGCTACTTTATCCGCATAAAGTCCTGCACAGTTGATGACTAACCGGGACTGGAAGATTTCCTTACTGGTATCAATGACATTAAGGTTCTGCTGTTGGCGTATGGTCTTTACCTGGCGGCCCAGCAAGATCTCTCCCCCCAATTTGCTGAATTTTTTGGCGTAAGCTTCCGCGACCTTTCGGTAATCCACAATGCCGGTTTGGGGCACGTGAAGGGCAGCGACTCCGGCACAGTAAGGCTCTAATTCTTTAAGTTCATCCAGAGTGATTTGTCTTGTGCCTTCCAAGCCATTCTGAATGCCTCGTTCCAAAAGGCTGTTTAGTAGAGGGATTTGCTCCTTTCTGGTGGCCACGACCACTTTTCCGGTGATTTCAAATGGTATATTTTCCTCTTCGCAGAATTGGATGAGCTCATGGTAGCCTCGGATGCAATTGGTGGCTTTAAGGCTTCCGGGTTTATAGTACAGTCCGGAGTGGATGACCCCGCTGTTGTTGCCAGTCTGGTGCTGGGCCAGTGCTTCTTCCTTTTCCAGTAGGGCGATTTTAAGCCCCGGATTTTGTTGTTTGACCTTCATGCCTGTGGCCAAACCCACTATTCCCCCTCCTATAATGACTATATCGTAAATCATATGTTTTTCTATATCCGCAAATATACGGTTCAATGGGACATAAGGTATGAAGAAGTAAGATATAAGATGGATTGAAATGGGTGAACCAACTGATGAACAGCGTACAGCAAGCAGCCTCCCATCCTCAACTTGATCACTTACAGCAGGATAGCTTCAAGAGCTATTTCTTCGGTACCCAGCCCATCACCTTCATGTCATAATCTTTGTAAGTGGTATATCTGCCTTTTAGCCAGATCACCACCTCCCGATTGTCATGGACAAGAACAATCGGACGGATATTGTCCTGGTCTGAATTTTTTGTAATGGCTTTCCATTGCCAGCTTGCGCCTGAATCATTGGTGGTTCCACGGAAGATTTCGCGTCGCTGCTGGCCGTCGCTTATCAGGGGTTTGGCGGTTTTCGGATGGACATCCGTCGATATGTAGACGACATCAGGGTCTTTTGGATGCAGGGCGATCAAGCCGGTGTATTCGTTTTCCCCAGGGTATAACCTTGTCCCTGCGTAGGCGATTTCGTAGTCATTCCATTGCTTGCCGTCCCAACGGGCGTAATGATAGCGATGGTCAAATCCTCCTTCCTGGGTGTTTTTGGTCTCTCCCAAAGCCAGTGGGTCCTTGGTCACGGAAAAGGCGATATAGGGATAACCTTTCTCATCCAATTGGATGTCACTGGTCCAAGCCACATCAGCTCGAATGTTTTTTCCTCCTTCAAAAACAGTTGTAAAACTTTCAGGAGTCAATTCACTGTCGCTTGTGGTGCTTAAAGGTCCCGCCAATGTTCCGTCAGAGCGAAATACCTGATCATTCTCTATATAGCCATGGTAAATTCCGTTATTGTAATGGCGGGGATGTTGCTCGGTGCTGATGAAGTGAATCCTGCTTTGTTGGTCAGAAGCATACCGTACGTAAGGCCTTCCTTCAAACGAAAACAATTTGCCTCCATATTTCCAGGTTGTTCCATTATCTTCTGACACCAAGTAGTTGGGGTTCCAGTTGATTCCCCGATGGAAATTGTAGGTGCGGCCAGTGTCTGCTAGACGATAAACATTTGAGTATGTCACTTTGGCTCCTACATCGAACGTCTGTTCTTCTTCCCATTGGGTTATATCGTGGGGTAAGCTTGAAATACGGTATCGCATCAGCTGGTCCACACCATGTCCCGCGTAGACACTAAGATACCTTTGATCGGGTCTTAGGAGAAGAACGCCGACGTTGTGGTCGTTGGGAGGTAGATCCTTATCATGCAGAACGAAAGTTTCTTGCTGTCCGGTAGAGAGTTTATAACTGGATACGGTGTTGGCTCCCCCGGAAGTTACCCCGGTATAGATCAACTTGTCTCCATCCATAATAGCTCGGTCGTCTTGGAACCAGCACCAGCTGGAATTTTCATTCAGTTGTACTATTTTGTGAGATTGGCAGGAATAACTTAAGAAAGAAATCCATATGACTATCCAATAACTAGAGTGGGGGCAAGAAACTTTATTCATGGGGTTAAGATAGAAGATCACAGCTGCTTTGGCTAATTTTTTCAATGTTCCGTAAGAGGAGGATCTGTATGAAGCTGAGTGTGAGCCGAAATTATGGCAAGCTGATTTATTTTGATATGGGGTTTAGCAGCTTTTTTATGGCCTCCATGAGGACAGCTTCTGCGGCTGCGGTAACCGGGCTGGTGAGGGTTTCATACCCTCCTTGGCTATAGGCTTCTGCATTTCCGATATAAAAAGGGCCATAGTCACCGTAGGCTGCCATGGCCACAAAAAGATCGGGCCTTTCGGCTTTGGCAGCCAATTGATATTCCACAAACAGTTCGCCTGGCATATGGAGGATCCGTGCAGGGCCAAGACTGAGACAGGAAACGTCAATTTTTCTTCCGGCCTCTACACGTTTGAGCCAGGATAGCTTGATCATATTGTTGGAGAGAAACCGGTAGTCCTGGGCTGTCATCTCCGTCTCAATTTCGCGAAGGTCAGGCTTTGGTGTCAAGCTCACCTCCTCTATACGCCACTCTACCTCTCCGGCTGTAATGGGATGACGAATGGTGGCATCCCAAGCCCTTTGCATGCCATCGGCCATTCTTTGGGCTAGGATCAGCCTGTTTTCATGGGAGCCGTCATTGTATTTGCCTGCAGTAATATTTCCGCCTGCTCCGTTGAAATGAATGTGGAGCGCATCGGGAACGGCCAGCTGTCTGAAAAACCTGGCCAGGCCTGGGAAGTCGGGATTGGCCACTTTCGTGAGGTAGTAGCTTTGGGGATGCACGGCGTAATAGCTCAAGACGGTTAAGGGTTTATCTTCATTCCAAAGACTCACCAACTGGATGATGGGATCTATAAGTCCTTCAGGCAAAGCACGCATGGTGGAGTCCTTTGTGGAAGAGGTCCGAGAGAAAATGGCTTTGCCATCCATACCTAATATGCGACGGTTGGAAGCTACTTGGTGAACAGGTGCTTTGCCTAGCCCCATATGGGTGACGGATTGGGCTTGGGGCAAGGCCGTTTGTATCGCCGCCTGAAGTCGACGAATCAGCTCTTTGTCAAAACTACTTTCAAATCCAGCCGGATCCAGTCCTGCCTCCAGAAGTATTTGCTCCGCTCCAAAATCAGAAATGGGCGCATCATGTTGATGAAGCGCATGAACGGCAACGCGTTGCGGTATTGTCCCTGCTGCCTCGGCAAGTGCCTGTTTAAATGCATCCTGACTCTCATTGGCGATCCCGATCCAATCCACCGCCACCAATACAATTGGCTGACCTGCTCCCATAAGCACGATGCCTTTGGCGCGTAAACCCAAATCCCAGCTGTTGGCCATGGAATCATAGGTAAGCGGGCTTCCAATTGGAGGAGTGGCATCGACATCGAAGGTGGCGACAGCTAGCTGCCCGTTGATAGGCTTGACTTTTACAGTTTCAGAAAAATACCCTTGCCCGGGGGCAAATTTACTGTTGCCTAATAGCACCGCGCAGAAGAGGATTGTTTTGATGAAATATCCCATCCCACCGGTACGGGAAATAGTTGAGTTATATAAGGTTCCTTTTGCTGTCATGGCTCTCACATCTGGGGTGCCCAATAAGTACAATAGGCTTCTGGATAGACGGGTCCTTTAAATAACATACAGCCGCCACAAGCCACTTGTTCTTTGGGTGGAATATATAGCTGGCAATTATCACATCTGCTTTCTGGAATGGGTGATGTCTTTTCGTAACCCAATTGCTCCCTTTTGGCCAAATCTTCATGGCTCAATCCCTGCATGTCTTCACAGGGATTGCCAGCAAAGGAGTCTTCCATGTTTTCTACCTGGCGATCTTTGGTTCCACAGGAACTCATGGCAAATCCTGCACTGACTAATCCCAAGCAGGTATGGATAAATTTTCTTCTAGAATTTTTCATGTGAATCTAAAAATAGGGGAAGACTGTTTCATCTTCGTCTATCAGTCATTTGTCACCAATGATCTCCTGGATTTCTGCGATCACCTCTTTGGCTTCCATTTTTGAGTATTCCTCTGGACTCCTTAGTTTTTCCTTTACACCCGGTGCTTTTTCCAGCCCTTTGATCAGACCGTTAAGGCCAACTCTCTGCCATTCTTCTCCCAATACAGACGATACAAAGCTTAAGTAAGCGTTGATTTGCTCCCTTTGGTTGCGGGAACCAATGACATGGGACAAATCCCCAAAAAAAGCGTACCTATCTTTACTGTCTTCGTCAAAAAAGGACTTTCTTCTATGAAGTTCTTGGACCATTTCCATAGAGGAGCCAGGCTCCGAGCTCAGCACTGCTGTCTTAAACCAGGGGTTTTCTCCCCGTTGATGGGTGATCGTTGCCAAGGCCGCCACTACTTCAGGGCCGGTGAATTCTCCCAGACTTAGGGCTGCCTGAAAGACTACCCGCAGATTGGGATCGGCAATGCTCCCCAATAAGGCAGGGAGGGTTTCCGGAAATCTCTCGGCCAACATCATCCCATGTTCCCGGACACCAGGATGTGCATCCTTTATGGCCTTGCGAACTATGTTGCTATCCAAGGCGTCCATCCCTTCCAACACATATAAAGCATGAACCCTCGCCCTTGGGTCCTGATGTTGTTCAAACATTGTTCTAACAGCAGGAATCATCGATTTGTCTTGACGCTCCAACAAGAGCCTTTGCGCTTGAAGCCGCCACCATTGATTGGGATGGGCGAGCAATTTGACAAAATCCGTCGTGTTTTTATTTTTTAGATCTGGAGACAAGGCTCGAGAAGAATTTCCGCCGGTGGGTTTGATCCGATAGATCCGGCCATGCTCCTTGCCAAAGTCAAAATCCATGTCTTCCTTCAGGTCATCGGGAATGGAAACAGGAGTTTCGATATGCTGGCGGTACATGTCAATGATATACAGGTAGCCGTCCGGCCCGACCGCAAAATTTGACGGGCGGAACCAGGGATCTGTTGAACTTAAAAATTCTCTTTCCTTTTCTTTTTCATCTCTGCTGGCCACGAAGGTGGGATGCTGGCCATGAGGCGTCAAGACATCCCGGTGAATCAGGTTACCTGCCACTTCTCCTGTGAAGATATTGCCGTAAAATTCCTCCGGAAAGGCATCTGCTAAATATATTGTTCCACCAGAGGCTCCGGTGAAATGGTCCTCGGCATATTCGGTTCTGTCCAACTTTTGTTCTTGATAGGTTTCATTGCGCCTGCGGGTCCTTTCCGCCCGCCAGTAGGGCGGAGGGGTCTCCTGAAACATGATCAGATCATGATCGGAAATATTGGTGATAGAAGTAGTGTTGGGAAGGTGGCCGTGACGGTAGATATAGCGTCTTGGAATAACAACATGTTGTAGGTGAATGGTGTTTTGACTAAAAAACCGATGGCCGTAGTCGTCAAGGGTCTGCCCAAACTGAGCCGGGCCCGTTGTTGCCTCAAAAAGTCCTTTATCCAACCTGAATCGGAAATCCGCTCCCCGCATGGAAAGGGCAGGGGCTTCTGGTTTTAAGCTGGATGTTACTTCCCCGTGCTGTCCATTGTTAGCGGCATAAATCCAATTGTCAATCCCAAAGACGAGGTTCGTTATCTGAGCCTCAGAGTTGTTCTCAAAAAAGCCAGAAAAAAGTTCTTCTCTTGAATCGGCCACCTGATCGCCGTCTGTATCTTTGAGGTATAAAATATGGGGAGCTGAGGTGACCAACAACCCATCCTTCCAAGGCAACACACTCGTAGCATCAGGAAGATTGTCGGCAAAAACGGTAGACTCATCAATTCTTCCGTCATTGTCTGTGTCTCTGAGCAATTTGATTCTTCCCTGTCCTTGACCCGGAGCGGGCTTGTAAGGGTAATCGGGCATTTCGACTACATAAACAGTTCCTGATTCATCGAAGACCATGGAGACTGGGTCCAGCACATGGGGCTCTGAGGCAAAGACTTCTATTTCGAAACCATCCTGCAATTGAAAACTCTTCAGGGCCTCTTCGGGGGATAGTGGATCGGAGTAGCGTTTTTCTCCACAGGAAATAACAAATAGCAATAGGAAGTAAAAATAAAATTGGTCTTTGGTCATGGTGTATAGTTAAGGTTGAAGCAATTGTTGCTTCGGCTTTGGAATTCCTGCTTTCTCCGCTACATGGATCATTTCATTGAGGATAAGGATTTCAAGATCGGAGTCCCATGGGCTGGGCAATCCATAGACCATTTGCGCAATGGCTCCTTCATAACCGCCCTCTCTTAAAATTGTCGCTGTAGGAATATAAGACATCACGTCATTGCTATAGCCCATCACAAAGATATGTTGCCCAAAAATCCGTTTCAGCTGGATGGCATATTCTACTACCAGTTCGCCCCCCAAAGCCATTATGGGTAAATCTCCCAGCTTCCAGGCTTGCACCGGGAAAGGATAGGAGGTGCGCATAGGATTCCCTGCTTTCGTGGCTTCAAGTAGACGGATGGCCCAGGTTTGTTGATAGCCGGAGGAGCGTTCGATATATTGGTTGAGTTCTTCCGATGTGGGAGGTGTCGTAAGGGGCAGGGCCACTTCGGAATAGGCGGTTTGAAGATGGGGAGCCAGTTGCTTCATGTCTTCTGACAGTACCCTCTCCACCGCGGCCGCCAAGGTTTTCCCATATTGTTTGGCTAGAGGAACCGTATGTCGGGGTAATGGATTTTGATCTGCTCCGGCCCCTTGAAAGAACAAGGCAGTTGTACCGGGGTAAAGTTTTTCCAATTCTATTTGGGCAAAGCCCGGAAAGTCGCCGGACCATTCGTAGCCGCTCAGCACGGTGGGGTGACAGGCATAGCCAAACACAACCGCTGTCAAATTGCCTTGGCCATTTACGACCTTCAAAACAGGTACGGCAGCGTCACTTGGGCCATTTAATTCCGTGAGCCTGTCAAGCGTGTTGGCGTCATTGTTTCGCCGGTTTACCTGAAATCTCGCCACACCATTTTCGGCGAAGATCTCCGCGGGTTCCAAGTTGTCGAATGCCTGCCCAGCGAGGTCCACCACCTGTTGGGCCAACTTTTCTGAATACCGACGTACCTGCTCCATCTGGAATTTGTCCAAGGGATAAATGTCAGAAAGCGAATTGCTAAGTACGGGGCCAGAATGCGTGTGTGAACTGTTGAGGATGACCTGTGATTTGGAGAGTAGGAAGCGTGTCTCCAGCTTTGTCCTAATTTGATCAGATAATTCTTTGGGTAGGCCCAGTAAGTCGGTGGTCACCAACACCGCCCTATTTCCTTCCGCATCTTCCAAAGCCAGCGCTTTTATCCATAGTTCGTGGAGTGTTCCTTGCGCAGGCTCGGTACGGGAAGCAAACCCTGCCATCCACAGCGGCTCCTGTGGGGTTATAATAGTTTTAGAGGTTCCGGCTTTCCAACTTTTTTTTTGGGCGATGAGACTGCAGGGCAAAAACGACAATAGAAAAAGAAAAATTAAAGTACCATATTTCATTTTTGTGGTAATTTTTTGGTTTAGCTTATATCGCCCTCTTTTTTTAAAGGTCCAGGTTCGCTGACAATAGCAAGGCGCTCCCGAAGTTTGATTGAATAATTGAAAATTAGATAAATTACATCAAAAGCAAAAGGATATTTCTGCTTAAATAATTTTCTGCTGCGGGAAGAAAGGTTGATTTCCGTTGTCGAAATGGGTCTCGGTGAGGGGCAAAAAAAAATGGCAGAGTTAGGATCTCTGCCATTTGCCCCGGCTTCATTGATAAATGTTTACGGTTCCCCGTGCTCAAGGTCTTCGTTGTCCTCGCTTCCTAAACTATAGTGATTATTTTCTTCATCCTCGGCACCTCTGTCCTCCTGGTCATCATCTAGTCCTCTCCCTGGGATATCGAGTTCTGTCCCGTCAAAATCTACAGGATCCACTCGGTGTTTCAAATCCTCGTCGTCGCCCAAATCCAAGCTGAGGTCTTTAGGCCCCAAGGCTTCCATGTCCTCATCGGTTACTTCAGCTTCTTTGGCCAATTCCTCTGGACTTTTGAGGTTTTTATTTTCCGCAGAGTACTTGATATGTTTTTTTCTTTCTTCCGTATTTTCTTTGTTGTTGTCCATGGTTTTTAATCTTTGCTATAGGACAAAACAAACAATATTGGTGCCTAAGCTCCAACTATTGCTGATTCTCTTTGCTGATGCTCTTCAGCATCACATTGACTTTTTCAGGAACCTCCTTCTTGGTAAGGCCAACGCCGATATAGGTTATTGTGGAGACAATTACGGGAAGACCCACTTCAAGCGCCAGCGATAGTTCTACGTTTTTGGTTATAATAAAGGTCAGCAATCCCGCGGCAATGGAAGATACGGCTGCAATCGGGCCACAGGATCGAAAAGCGGGGATCACCCCAAAGAGTAAAGGTATAGAGATCGGTCCAACCAAAGCCCCGAACCAAGAAATGATCAGTCCCAATACCCCGCCGAAGCGCTCGTATTGAAAAGCCACCAATATGGTTAATACGGTAAACACAAAAGTCGTGATACGGGCCGTAGACAAGGAAGTCTTTTCGTCTTTAAATTTTTTGGTAACCGCCGGAAGTATATCTCGGGTTATGACAGCCGATATGGTATTAATATCCGAAGAAGTCATGGACATGGTATTGGCAAAGAGTGAGGCGATCACCAAGCCTACCAACCCGGAGGGCAGCAATTTCATCGTAAGTATCCCATAAGACTCCGTGGGATCCGCCAGATCGGGGAGCAGGAGAGGGGCCGCCCAAAGGGGAAAGAACAAAATCAAGGGCCAGATTAGGTATAAAATACCGGATAACCTGGCGGCCTTACTGGCCTGTTTTTCGTCAGGGGAAGAAATATAACGGGTGGCCAGGTTAAGTTGTCCACCGTTGTAAGACAGGAAATTTATCAACAGGAAGACCAATGCAAAACCAACACCGTATGGATCATTGAAGGCTTGGCTGTTCCCTTCCGGCAATTGATCCCACATGCTGAATATGGAATCTATACCGTCTAGGTGACCCAAAACGGCTATAAACATCACCACTCCTGCGATAAGCTGGACGATGAATTGGGCAAAATCGGTCATCACCACAGCCCATAATCCACCGAAAGTGATATAGAGCAAGGAAACACCACCAGAAATGATAATCCCCCAAGTCAATGAAATACCCGTAAAGACATTCAGTAGAATGGCCAATGCGGCCCATTTCGCCCCAATATCAAACAGTTTTAAAGTGACACTGCTCCAGGCCATGATCTGCTGGGTAAGCAGGTTGTATCTGGTGGCCAGAAACTCCAACGGCGACTGGATATGGAAACGTTTGCGCAGCCTAACCCAGTAAACCGGAAATATTTTTGCACTGGCAATAACGGTGAGGCCGATAGTAAAAGCCCACCACACGTAGAGGGAAAAGCCGTGGGTGTAAGCTATTCCGGCATAGGCGACAAATACCGCTCCACTGTATCCTGATACGTGGTGGGATATCCCCGATAACCACCAGGGAAGATTTCCACCTGCCACGAAGTAGTCCTCAGCATCTGAGTTTCTGAAGTAGGACCAGAGGCCGATAAAAAGCATCAACACAAAGAAAAGAATGATAACAACAATATCGAGGTTACTTATTTCCATCGAAAGTAAAGTTAGATAGTTTTATACTGGCCCTTAATTCAAAAATTATAACGCTGTAAATACCGCATTTCCTCGGTTAATGACGGTACAATAAAGAGAAAATATGATAGAAAGAAAATAGTAGAACCAATCATTTTCTGTTATTATTGGGTTCTGCTATGTTTTTTCCGGGTTGTCAGAATTTAGCTTTCAATGCATTGAGAGGAAAGAATTGTCTATCTATTATGTTCCTAAGTTCTAATTGGATTCCTTATATTTAATTTAAAGAGGCATTGCATTGATGTAAAATCATCCTTCGCTGCAGGTCATACAATAGTAGTTCACTTAAATTTCGTTTAGAAAGCAGATGTGTTAAGCTTATTTAACCCAAATAGAAACCCAGAATGGCCGATATAGAAAATAGAAGCCTTTGTTTTGCCCAAATTGCCAAAGGAGATAAAGCGGCGTTTGATCAGTTTTTTGAGAGTTACTATCCCAAACTTCTTCAATTTGCCCGGCTTTTTGTAGCCTCCCAGCAACAGGCGGAGGATGTGGTAGCAGACGTGTTGACCAATCTTCTTATCCAGAGGGAAAGGGTTTTCGCGTTGGATCATTTTGAAGCCTATCTTTATTCATCAGTAAAAAACAAGGCGCTGTCCTCCCTTAAAAGACGCCACAATACAGAAACAAGTTTGGGTGTGGAACACCAGCCCTTACAGATCTCCACTTCGGACCCTTATCAGCTTTTGGAACAAAAGGAGTTCAATGAATTTGTCATCCAAATAATAGAGAATCTCCCGCCCAAGCGTAAAATGGTGTTCCAAATGATAAGGGAAGAAGGTCTTAGCTATCGTGAGGTGGCAGAGTTGTTGGATATTTCAGAACGGACGGTAGAAGTACACCTAAAGTTGGCCATCAAGGACCTCAGAGAAAACATTGCGCTGTACCTGGACAGAACAACCATGAACCGGGATAGTAAAAAATTGTTAAACATCCTGATGCCCGTTTTACTTTTCAATCTTTTGAACTATTGATTGGGGCGATTTCTCCTTCTGGTTTCCTTTAGAAATTATTGGACCGAGGGTGTGCCGTAAGCATCAGAAAAAAAAAAGTATTTTTTTCCATACAAGCATTACGGGTTTTTGATGCCAAAGAAGTTATAAGGTTATAGAATAACTTTATGGACCACTCTCAGCAAGATATTGATCAACTCATCAGTCTTTACCTAAGCCGTCGAGCTTCTGTAGGTCAGCGGCAAGCGCTTGAAGAATGGTTGGCTTCCTCCTCAGAAAATAGGGCAACTTTCCACAGATTGGAGAAAATATGGGCAATGTCTATTCCTGTAGAATATGACAAGAAGATGGATAGTGTGAGGGATAGGATCTGGGCGAATGCCTCAATACCCGTAGAAGAGCCAACACATACCTACATTGACACCCATAGGATAAACCCCTTTCCCTGGACTAGGGTTGCTGCTATTTTTATATTCTTTGTCGCCGGAGCTTGGCTGTTTACCGAGTTTTATAAAGATAAAGTAACGGCTGCTCCAGAAGCGGTAGTGTGGCTTGAGAAGGTGAACCCCTCCGGACAGAGATCCAGCCATTTGCTGCCGGATGGGACGCGCGTGTGGCTTAATGTCGCCAGTAGTCTTACATTTCCCCAGGAATTTTCGGATACCCTAAGACAGGTGAAACTAACGGGGGAAGCCTTTTTCGAAGTTGCCAAAGATGCGCAAAAACCTTTTGTAGTGGAAGCGGAGGGTTTTAATACCCTTGTCCTCGGTACAGAATTTAACGTCCAAGCCTATCCTGAAGATCCAGAAGTAAAAGTGGCTCTGTTAGAAGGAAGGGTGCAGGTACAGCATAGAGATATTTTTCAAACCCAGACGTCCGTTCTTTCACCTGGGGAGGAGCTTTTGGCCCCGAAGGACCATTCCGAATTTACAAAACAGGCATTTAACTATGAAAGCGCCTTTGGCTGGAAAGAGGGCATTCTTCTTTTTGATGGTGTGGATTTCCAAACTTTTCGGAAAACTATAGAGAAATGGTATGGAGTCAATATTGAAGTGAGGGGAACGGCACCGGACAACTGGAATATCAGGGCAAGGTATCAACGCGCTGCCCTGCCGCATGTAATGGAAGATGTCAGTTTCAATAAGAATATAAAATTTCAAATCGAAGATAAGACAGTATTCATAACCTTTTAAACGGTAAAAGTATGGCCTAAAATAACCTGAAAGAAACCCAAAAAAGCCGAAGACAAATTGTGACGCCAACTTGCCTTCGGATTTCAAATTGAATTTCAAAGCTTTATATCAAGGCTACCAACCGTCATAGAGCTTTGGGATGCAGATAATTAACTTAATACCTACAATAACTTACGTATGAAAAAATTATTTTACCAGTTGCCTACCAGGGCAGCATGTTGCCTTTTTGTCGCCTTTTTGTTCCAACTTCAAGTGGTTGGAGCCTCGATAGCACGAGAAGCGGATGCTTCCCAAGTCCAAAGCATGTTTGACGTCAACATTGACGCTGCTTACAAGAATTCTTTTTTGGCCGATGTATTTACTGACATAGAGGCCAAGACCAAATTTGTATTTACCTATGACAAAAACGATGCCTTCCTTAAAGACAGGTACAGTAGGACATCAAGAAAATCTTCAGTAGCAGATATTTTGGAGGATATCTCCGGTAGTTCCAATTTGATTTTTCAACAAATCAATTACAACATCAGCGTACGGGAGCAAAAACCCACCGAAAGAGTGGAGACCAAAGTTGTCTTCATCCGTGCCAACCAAAGTGTTACCGGTAAAGTGGTGTCTTCATCAGACGGGTTGGGGATCCCGGGAGTCAACATACTGATTAAAGGAACGTCCACGGGTACGATATCCGATGTCGACGGGGTGTACAATCTTACTCTTCAGGATACAGATGACGTACTGGTATTTTCCTCAATAGGTTTTGTTACGCAGGAAGTGCCTGTCAACGGCCGTAAGGTAGTGGACGTGGTCTTGATGGAAGACATGCAAAACCTGGACGAGGTGGTAGTTGTAGGGTATGGCACGGTGAAGAAAAGCGATATCACAGGCGCCGTATCCCAGGTGAAGTCCAAGGAGATCAATTCCTTTCCTGCTGCCAGTATGATGCAGACATTGTCGGGAAGGGCAGCGGGCGTACAGGTGTTGCAGACTACAGGTGCTCCTGGTGCCGGCTTAAGTGTTCGGATTAGAGGTACAAATTCCATTCAGGGAGGAAATGATCCCCTTTATGTGGTGGATGGCTTTCCCTTTTCAGGTAGTCCCACAAATTTGAACAATGCAGATATAGAAAGCATAGAAGTGCTGAAGGACGCTTCCGCAACTGCCATATATGGCTCCCGGGGAGCAAATGGTGTTGTTTTAATTACCACCAAGCAAGGAAAGGAAGGCACCACCCAGGTGGACTTTGAGGCCAGCTACAGTGTACAGGAGCTGAGAAAGAGGCTGGATTTGATGAACGGGGAAGAATATGCCACCTTAATGAATATCCAAGCCGCCAATGACAACCTGGAACCTTACTTTACCCAAGAGGAAATCAACCGTTTTGGAGAGGGTTATGACTGGCAGGATTTGGTCTTTCAATCTGCTCCCATGAAGACCACATCCCTGAATATCAGTGGTGGAAATGAAAAAACACAATTTTCCATTGCAGGTGGGATTTTTGGACAGGAAGGAATTATCAAGGGAAGCGATTATAACCGATACTCCATCCGAACGAATATCAACCACAAAATCAGTGATAAGTTCAGGGTGAGTTTGTCCAATACCATGACCCATCTTACCACGGAAAGAAGGGACAGTGGAGGCGGATCTAGGGGTAATTCGATGATTGCAGCCGCTCTTTCGGCAGCACCCATTTCCAGTCCCTACAACGAGGATGGCTCATACCGGGTTTTGGCCAATGAGTATCCTTTTATACCCACTGATCTGATCAACCCCTTGAATTTTATTCATGAGCAGTTCAGCGAGATAAAAGCGAATGTGTCCCTGCTCAATGCAGCATTTATTTATCAGCCTATCCCTGAGCTGACCATTAAAATAGCAGGCGGGGTAGAAAACAGGGATGATCGGACGGATGCCTATACCACCCGAAGATTTTTTAATTCTGATGGACGGGCTAGTGTAAACACGTCTGAATTCCGTAGTCTTCTGAGTGAAAATACCATAAGCTATAATAAAACCATTAACGACAAACATAGCATTTCGGCGGTAGCTGGGTTTACTTATCAGGATTTCTTGAATACAGGCCTAGAGGCTAGCGGAGTTGGATTCCTTAGTGATGCCTTTGAGTCCTACAGTTTAATCTCTGCAGCAACGCCCGGATTGCCCGGTTCCGGCTATTCCAAATCCGTTCTTTTGTCTTATCTGGGAAGGGTGAACTACTCCCTGAGCGATAAATATTTGTTTACCGCCAGTTTCCGTTCTGATGGTTCCTCGAGATACAGCGAAGGCAACAAATGGGGGTATTTTCCATCAGCGGCGATTGCTTGGCGGGTGTCGGATGAAGGATTTATGAACGATGTTTCCTTTATTTCCGATCTGAAATTACGGGGAAGTTGGGGTTTGACTGGAAGCCAGGCAATTGGTGCCTATGCGACACTCAACCAGCTTTCACCAGGAAACACCATCTTTGGAAATGAACTTTACAACACTTTTGCACCAGGGACCAGACTTCCAGGAGACCTTAAATGGGAGACGACAGAACAGATAGATTTCGGTGCCGACTTTGGCTTGGTAAACAACAGGATCTATGTGACGGCGGATTACTACATCAAAAATACTTTTGATCTGCTAAATACCGTGAGCTTGCCGAGCTCTTTGGGCTTTACCACCACTATCCAGAATGTGGGGGAAGTCCAGAATAAAGGTTTCGAACTGGGGGTTGATGCAAAGATTGCCACTCGGGCCTTTAAGTGGGATGTGTTGTCCACTTTGTCTATCAACAGAAACAAAGTCGTGAGCCTACACGACGGCGGTGATATTTTGGGTGGGTTTATTGGGGTATTGGTTGTCCAGGACAATGCCACTATCTTAAGGGAAGGCCGCCCCATCGGTCAATTCTGGGGATATAGGGAAAACGGCTATGACGAGCAGGGAAGGATTAAGTTTCAGGACTTGAACAATGACGGAGTGATCAATGGCGAGGACAGGACTTACATTGGCGATCCCAACCCCGACTTTATCTACGGGTTTAACTCCACCATGTCGTATGGCAATTTTGAGCTCAATTTATTCCTTCAGGGTTCTTATGGCAATGATATTTTTAATGCCAGTGCCATACCTAGCACCATGGACTACGGACAGGGACTAAATATGCCTCGAGAGGTTTTGCTGGATCACTGGTCTCCCTCCAACCCGAATGCCAAATATCCGATCATTAGCCGCAACACCTCCGCCAGGGTCTCCGACAGGTGGATAGAGGATGGTTCTTTCCTAAGACTAAGGAATATCCAGCTTACCTACACGTTGCCTTTGCAGGTTGAATGGATAAGGACACCCCAGATTTACTTCAGCGGTCAAAACTTGATCACCCTCACGAAATACTCCTGGTGGGATCCTGAAGTGAATTCCCGCGGTGCTGGCACCCAACAAGGGATAGACCATTACAGTTATCCTGTTCCGAAAGTATTTACAGCAGGTATCAGGGTAGGGTTTTAATCCTAAGAATCATCGTAACAAGAATCCCATTAAATCAACATTTCCATGATAAAAGTATTAATCCAACAAATCAAACAAAAACAAAGCGTCCTGAGTCTTGCTATGGCAGGAATCTGTTGTGTCTTGCTGTTTGCTTCATGCGAAGACATGTTAGCGGAAAAGCCCAAGACCATTGCGGCGGAACTTTTCTATAATACTCCCGAAGAAGTTGAGTCAGCCGTCAATGCGATCTATGTCCCCTTAAGAACAATTAGGGCAGAGCAAATTGCCATACTGGATGCCCACACAGACTGGGGATATGGCCGTGGGAGTAGGGCCCAATACAACGACTTTGCCGGATTGAACGCGGCCAATAACAACGCGGCGGCGTCCAGGTGGAATGGATTTTACCAAGCAATTCGGAATGCCAACTTGGTGATAGCTAACGCTCCAAATGGAACTTCCCTTACTGAAGCTCAAATAGCAGGATTTGTGGCGGAAGCCAAATTTCTCCGCGCACTGTCCTATTTTGATCTTGTCAGAAACTGGGGGGGAGTCCCCTTAAGGTTGGAAACGGACATGACGGAAATCAATCTAAGGAGAAGTTCGGTGGATGAGGTATACGCATTGATCCTCTCAGATTTAATTGAGGCTGAAGCCAATCTTCCGATCGATCCCAAACACTTGGGAAGGCCTACGGCTTTAGCCGCCAAGACGATGCTGGCGGATGTTTATTTGACCTTGGGAAGATTCGAGGAGGCACGTGACAAGGCTGCTGAAGTCATCGGTTTTAACAAATTTTCGCTGGTTCCCATCAGCAGTAAAGAAGACATCCAATGGAATATCTTTGGCCCTGAATTGACAACGACACCAGAGGAGATTTTCTACTTCAAATTTGCACGAGAATTAAACCAAGGCAACTATTTGCTTTGGATCCTCAACCACCCGAGTACCGGATTCTACAACTTTGGCGGCGCCTATGCGCATTATAGTGATGCCACAAATCCTTTTTATGTTTCTTGGGAAGAAGGGGATCACCGCAAGGAATTATGGGATGTGGTAGATTTTGGATTGGGCGCTACCACCTTGGTAAGTGGAAAATACATAGACCCGGCAGCAGTAAGCAACAATGGAGCAGGCAACGATACTCCGGTCTACCGTTTTGCTGAGGTTTTATTGATTTATGCAGAAGCTGCCGCAAGAGTGGCCGGTGGACCCACGGAAGCCGCGATGGAGAGTTTAAATATAGTTCACAGAAGAGCCTATGGGTACCATCCAGCCAACCCTTCTCCTGTCGATTTTAAAATTGAAGACTATGACGGGGAATCATTTATTGATCTCGTTTTGAGGGAGAGGGCCTATGAGTTTCAATTTGAAGGCAAACGTTGGTATGATCTAAAACGCACCGGCACGGCAGCAGAGGTGATCTTGGAAACCAAAGGCCTGACCATAGCCGAAGCCCATTACCTATGGCCGATCCCAACGGAAGAATTGAACTTCAACAAAGCACTGGATGCGGCTGTGGACCAAAATCCCGGCTATTAGAAAGCCGTCACAAGAAATAAATTCCTAAACTATGAACAAAGGCCGTCTTCCCTCCACCGTGATTAGGGAAGGCCTTGCCTTTGTCTGGAGTAATTATTAATACGAAAAACCTATTATGACAGGCATAAACAGAAGAGAGATGCTCAAAACGATCGGTGTAGCCTCCTTGGGAGCCGTAACACCAAAATTGTTGAAGGGCGATATTTTAAAAGAACCCCATAAAGTAACTGAAGAAACCATTCATACCGACATTCTGGTGGTCGGCGGTGGGACGGCGGGAGTGATTGCCGCCATTCAAGCCGGCAGGGCAGGACGAAAAGTCGTACTGGTAGAAAACGGCAGCCAATTGGGTGGTACGACTACCACGGGTGGGGTTTCCTTCCCGGGAATACATTTCGCCTGGGGCAAGCAAATCATCGGAGGCATAGGTTGGGAACTGATCCAAGAAGCCGTAGCCTTGAACGGTGACGTGTTGCCCAATTTTTCCATTCCCCATGGCCGGCAACATTGGAGACACCAAGTCCATTTGAACGGGCCTTTGTACGCTATTTTGGCGGAGCAAAAATGCTTAGAAGCAAGGGTGATGATCAGGTATTACGAAACACCTACCCAAGCGGCCATGGACAATGGGAACTGGAGAGTGGAAACCATAGGAAAGGGGACCAGAGCCGAAATTATTGCAAATCAGGTCATTGATTGCACAGGAAATGCCTATGTAGCGTCATTGGCAGGGTTCGATCTACTAAGAGAGGCCGAGACACAGCCGGGGACACTTATGTTCAGGCTGGGGGGATATGATTTTGATACCTTGGATCTTGATTTAATAGAAAAAAAATACAAAGAAGCCGTGGAAAAGGGGGAGTTGGTCCGAGCGGAATTTCGTGGTGACATCGTTGGCTTGTTGAGGACTAAGGGTGACAATATCCAACACATTATAGGAGCGGACTCCACTACCTCCCAAACCCATACGATGGCCAATATCCATGGTAGAACATCTTTGTTGAAACACCTAAAATTTATCCGTACGCTGCCCGGTTGTGAAAACACAGTGATTGAGGATATGCGTACCGAAACAGCGGTAAGGGAAACCTACAGGATCAATGGAGAGTATCAGGTGACGCATACCGATTACGTTACCGGGGTAGTATTTGATGATGCAGTTTCGTACTCCTATTATCCCATAGATCTTCATGTAATCGAACACGGGGTAACTCCAAAACACCTGGTCGAAGGCGTAGTGCCCACGGTTCCCTTACGGGCTTTGGTTCCCAAAGATAGCCGCAATTTTCTTGTTGCGGGCAGATCCATAAGCAGTGACCGATTGGCCAATTCCGCCCTCCGGGTGCAATCATCTTGTATGGGGATGGGACAGGCTGCTGCTGCTGCGGCGGTGATGGCAAACATTTCCAACAAATCCCCCTTGGAAGTTCCAATAGGTGACATCCACCGATTGCTTGAGGAGCATGGGGGAATCATACCCCGGGTGTAAATGGATATTTGTCTCTGGTATTATATCCATCGAGATAGGCCACTATTTCCCGCAGAGCTGTCGCAAGTCAGGTCTGTGGGAAACCCATATCACTAAGCAACGCATACCATCTATAATTTTACAAAAATACCCATCATGGCCCACTACTTTAAAATTCTCCTAAGCTATAGACTCCTTCTGTTGGTAATCGGCGTATTGTTTTTTACTTCCTTTCGTGACAATGGAAGAATCCGTTATTTCCAGCCATCCACCGTGCAGGGAGAGGCCGACACGGTGGTAGCCTATCCCTTGATGACCGGGGATGTTCAGGATACGCTTTACCAACAAAGGTCTAAAGAAGGATTTCCTCTTGCTTACTACAAAAAAGTATACACGGGCGTGTGTTTTGACGGGGAGTGCCGCATGTTGGATATAGTAATCTATTGGAATATTACCGGCAGGTATTTGGGCTTTGAATTGCCAGAGGGAGAGTTCTTGAGTAAGCACGACCATGAACCTTTCACTGAAAGTGAATACGAAAGATTGGACACTTTACTGGCGGATTTGCTTTCTCCTTTGGGCATGTATGCCTATAATGAATTGGCGCCTAAACCCGTGGTTGAAGAAAGTGAGGTCGATGGGATTTCCTCCGCTACCTCCAAGGATATTCTGGAGTACGTGGTCGAGGGGGCGGCATTTACCACCTACACCCTTAGAACATTGATTTACGGCGAGATTCAGGCCGAAGTGGAAAGGCTGACCAAAGAGGAGCTTTCGCCTGAATTGATTTTAAAGATTTTAGACAGCCCGGACGTAAGCGACAAGCTTTGGGCTTTGAGCCAGGTCCGTGATGGAGTGGAATTCACCCCCGAACTTCGCGCTGCTATATTTGATTTCATAGAGAATGAAAATTATAATTTGGCAGAAAGAGCGATCAACTCCATCAATGCCAAAGAACTGGAGTCGGAAAACGTTCAGGTATTGTTGCTCGAAAAATTCTACCAAACCGGTTACAGCTTGCAGAAACTTATACTTGACAAATTGAAGGAAGCACCTGTGCTAGACGAACGGGTCAAAACCGACTTGGCCCAAAATCTTAAAAAATGGGAGGGATCTCTTTTGAGTAATGTATTGGATCTTTATATCATCCAAAAGGTTTTTGATATTGAAACCTGTATTATGGTGTCGGAATTACTTCACAACAAGAACTACTTTATAGCCCAGAAGGCATTGAACTTTTTGGAGAATACCGGCCAAGACTATGAGGAGGTTGAGCGGGAATTGGACACTTATAGGTCCTCTCTCAGCAGTACCAACCCGTAAAATCCAATTATAGATGTCACCGGTTAAGGTGAAATTTGAAAGGGAGGTCCTATGGTCTTCCTTTCTTTATTTTGGAGACTTTGAATATCTTGAATGGAGAGCGCGGATATCCAACCTTGCCGTATTTTTTTGCACAAACCAGCATGGTACGGGACACTTTATGAATTAGTCGGTCGTATCATCGCAGTGTCATCCATATAGATATCCGTTCTGACACACTATAATACTGCTTAAAACCCCTATTATTAGTCACACATCTACCTCACGAAATAGGGAATATTTATCCCTGTAACGAGGAAGTAAAGTCTCCGTTTTCTCGAATAAATCGCCTTACATGAAAATTTATAAACCCTTATGATGAAAGTACTTCTTAAAAGATTAAACCCTAGGATAGCCTTCGGCACATGCCTGATTATTTTATATCAATTGTTATCCTTTAATTCGGTTTTGGCCACCAGCAACAAGCCGCTAAATCGAATAAATGTTTCCGGTAACGTAACCTCTTCTGCTGATGGCTTGGGGCTGCCCGGTGCAAATATTTTGGTTAAAGGCACCTTTACAGGAACTGTAACCGACATAAATGGGCAATATACCCTCAATGTGCCCAATGAGACTGACACTTTGGTGTTTTCCTCTATTGGTTACATCACCCAAGAGGTAGCTGTTAATGGCAGGACAACGATTGACGTTTTGTTGGAAGAAGATGTAGAAAGCCTAGATGAGGTAGTGGTAGTGGGATACGGAACCCAATCCGCTAGACAGGTATCAAGCGCAGTTTCAAAAGTAAATTTTGATGAGCTGTCGGACTTACCTGTAGCTCAGTTTTCCCAGAAGCTGCAGGGGAAATTGGCCGGTGTCCAGGTATCGCAGACAACAGGAACCCCAGGTGGCGGGATGGATATCCGGATCCGCGGAGCCGCATCAATTACCGCAGGCACCTCTCCACTGTATGTTGTTGATGGAAATCCGATTACAGGTGGGATCAACAATATCAACCCGAATGAAATAGAAAGCATCAGCGTACTTAAAGATGCTGCAGCAACAGCGCTTTACGGTTCAAGAGCCGCCAATGGTGTGGTGCTTATCGAGACGAAGAAGGCGAGATCTGGTGAAACCCTCATTGACTACAACGGTTTTGCAGGTTTACAACAGATCCCTAACCGCGGCAGGCCCGAAATGATGAATGCCAGGGAATTTGCCACTTGGAGAAAAGAAATGGCTGAATTCAGGGGCCAACCGGTTGATCCGGAATACCAGGATCCCAGCCAATATGGTGAGGGAACCAACTGGTATGACGCGCTGACCCGCATTGCCGCGATCCAAGATCATAGTATCACCTTAAGTACAGGCGGTGATAAATTCAGCACCACCGCAACGGCAGGTTATTTTAATCAAGAAGGTGTCGTCGTTGCCTCCGAGTACGAGAGATTTTCGCTCCGAATCAACTCTTCTTTCCGTCCACATGAAAAGCTCAATGTCGGAGTCAACATTGCGCCGACTTATTCCAGAAATACCAACAGCGGTTTGGATGGTGTTGGAAGTGTTTTTAATGAAACATTGCAAACCTCTCCATTAGCTCCGCTAAGGAACCCTGACGGAAGCCTTACTTTGACCGCATCCTCAGCCGGAATGTTTCCTACCCCAAATTATGTACGAACCTTGGAGGATAAGGTAGTGGACAATACCAACACTCGGATACTGGCCAACCTCTTTGCGGAATATGACATCATCGATGGGCTTTCCTTCAGAACTTCCGGGAATATTGATAAAGGGGACAACCGGGATTTTAACTTTAACGGAACGACCACCGGTACCCGTGGAGTGGGATTGTATGCCATTCCCTTTGCATCACTTAATCAAGGGAATTATCTCTCCTGGGTGAATGAAAACATCCTGAACTATGAAACCATCGTTGCCGATGACCACACGATAGATGCGCTGGTGGGTTTCACTGCCCAAAAATACAGACAGGACAACAGCAACATCAACGCGAGCAACTATCCGGATGACAAGGTACAGACTATCGGAGCCGCAGGAACCATTCAGGCATCCAGTGGGATACAGGAATGGAGTCTGGTTTCTTATCTTGCCCGTGTGAACTACAATTATAACGGTCGGTATCTGTTTTCCGCCTCTATCCGTAGAGACGGCTCCTCTAGATTTGGAAAAGACAACAGATGGGGCAATTTCCCTTCCCTGTCCTTGGGATGGATTGCTTCGGATGAAGGGTTTATGTCTGGAATTGAACCGATCTCCTTCTTAAAGCTCCGCGCAAGTTTCGGGATTATTGGTAACTTCAATATTGGTAACTACACCCATATTCCTACGATCTCCACGGCAAATTATGCCTTTGGTAACAGTATCGCCCCCGGAAGAAGGGTAGATAATCTAGCGGATCAGGGTATTGGATGGGAAAACAACGAGCAATACAATTTTGGGTTGGACATCAACTTCTTCGATGACCGATTGGGATTGATTTATAACTATTATCAGAAATATACCACCGATCTTCTCTTCAATATCAGAGTGCCGAGAGCATCGGGATTCTCTAATATCCAAACCAATATAGGTGATTTAAAATTCTGGGGACATGAGATTTCCCTGGTCTCTTCTAACATCAAGAAAACAGGTTTCACTTGGGATACTGATTTCAATGTATCCTTTGACCGTAACCTGGTGACGTCTATGGGCACCAGAACGGCCGAAATCATCACTGGCCCCGGAAGTGGTCTTATAGGAGGATCTCATATTACCAAAGAAGGGGAGCCTATAGGCATGCTGTATGGAATGATCCACCAAGGGGTGTATAAAAACCAGGGAGATTTTGACGGCTCACCAAAACATAGCACCTCTCAAGTCGGAACAGCTAAGTTTAAGGATGTCAACCAAGACGGGGTGATCACCGTGGAAGATGCGACGATCATAGGCAACCCCCATCCCGATTTCGTCTTTGGGTTGACCAACAGGGTTCAGTACAGGGATTTTGATTTTGCGGTAACAGTTTCAGGTACTTATGGAAATGAGATCTTAAGAGGTGCGGAGCAGACCTTAACCAATTTGGACGGGGTGTTCAACGTTTTGGCAAATGTAAGTGACTATTGGAGATCTCCCGAAAATCCCGGCAGCGGCCGATATGGAAGCTTGGCGGCGGGAACAACCTACCTTGAGAGAGATTGGTGGGGAACCCAGATGCTTTATGATGGAAGCCATATCTCCATCAATAACGTCACTGTAGGATATAACCTTCCGGTAGCTAATTCCGATTTCTTTAGAAGGTTTAGGGTGTATGGAAGTGTGCAAAATTTACATGTCTTCACCAATTATCCAGGTTCTAACCCACAGGTAAGTTTAAGCCAGTCCTCTACTGGGCTGGGAATAGATGGAGGATCCTATCCTGTGCCAAGAACTTACACCTTGGGTTTGAATATCGGGTTTTAATTCTTCTCTAATTTTAAAGAAATCATCAAAATGAAAATAAAAGCAATATTATTGGCAGGTATGGTGTCGGTCGGACTGACATCCTGTGAGGACTTCCTGAATATAGCCCCTCAAAATGCAGTGACTCCTGAAAACTTTTTTCAATCGGAATCGGATTTCAGACAAGCTGTTGATGGGATTTATGCGCCATTGCAGCAGCTTTACAACAATGAATCTACATGGGCGATGGGGGAGATGCGCTCTGACAACACGCAATATTTCTATAACGTAGATTACCGGTTGCCTTATCCGGAAGAGATTGTGGACTTTATCAACGGGGCGGAGAACGACGTCAGCCAGCATAAATATTACATCAATTACGACATCATCAACCGCGCCAACCAAGTGTTGAATGTAATTGATGCGGCGCCGCTTGAGCAGGCGGTTAAGAATAACTTTAAAGGGCAGGCATTGTTCCTGAGGGCCTTGGCTTATTTCGATTTGGTCAAGTATTTCGGTGGAGTGCCATTGCATCTGTCTCCTTCCAAAAACATGGAAACAGCGTTTTTGCCCCGGGCTACAGCCGAGGAAGTTTACGGCCAGATCCAATCCGATGCATCAGCCGCCGCAGAATTGTTGCCTAACAAGGCTGCGCAGCAAGCGGGTAGGGCTACCTCCGGTGCGGCTTTTACCGTGTTGGGAGATGTTTATCTTAACCTGAAGCAATGGGGCAAGGCTGAGGAGGCGTTGAGGAAGGTAGAGGGATACGATTTGTTGACTGACTACGCAGCGATTTACAATCCTACGAACAAGAACCATATTGAGTCGATTTTTGAAGTTCAATACTTGGAAGGAACTTCCCTGGGTTTGCACAGTGCTTTCCCTTATTACTTTGTTCCCTTGACGCCTAATCATTCCGAATTGACTAAAGGCCCTCAAGGTTCTCAGTCCGTTCCCGGATCGGGTTGGAATATCCCAACACAGGATTTGTTGGCGGCCTATGAGGATAAAGAGAAAGACCAAAGGTTCAATGCTTCAATCGCGTTCCATACAGGGCCTTCCCCCATTTCGGACACTTCTTATGTGAATCTTCCTTATATCAAAAAATATCAGCATACCCATTCGATTTTTGGCCAGAGCAATCAGAATTTCCCCGTCTACCGTTATGCTGAGGTACTCTTGATGCTGGCGGAGAGCCTTAATGAGCAAAACCGTACGGCAGAGGCACAGGGGTTTCTCAATCAGATACGGAGAAGGGCAGGCTTGGATCCCTTGAACACCTCCGACCAAATCGAGCTACGTGAAGCCATTTTAAAAGAACGTAGAGTGGAGCTTGCATTTGAAAACAAAAGATGGATTGATCTGGTAAGAACAGGAAAAGCTGTGGCAGTAATGAATGTTTATGGAAGTAAACTCAAATCTGATCCAGCATATTACTATCTTTCGTCTGCGACCTATAATGTAAACGAGAACCATCTATTATTCCCAATCCCGTTTCTCGAAATTCAGATCAATCCTGATTTAGAGCAAAATCCGGGTTATGGAGGGAATTAAATTAGCGAAGCCTTAGCTTTCCGAGAACCTTACATGCGGGTTGACGCAGGGGTGTAAAGGTGAAAGCGCAGAGTCTGCGAAACGCTTGTCTGCGTAGATTATTGCTGTTCGGCTAGCCAATGGATAGAGGAATGTTTGATGCCACTGGGCTTTAGTCCCATGCTATACTTGTATGGCTAAAGCCCGGTGGAGAGATGGTTTTTTTGTCCGTCCGCTCAAGCAGCCGGCAATATACAGCTACCCGAGAGCCGGCAATTAACCGGCATCCGAAGAGACCCATTGTCCTTGTTTCAATCAACATTATCCTTTGTTCTTATAGGCTAGTGTCTATGGATTAGTTTTACCTTTCCTGTAAAAATAAAATGGAGCATGATAGTGCGGGATACTATTGAAATTAAATTTATGTAAACTCGCAACACTAAAATTAGGTGCCCTGTATCCGTACAGGGCTGTACAATAACCCCATGCGTTTAGCAGAAAAATTAACTTTATGGAAAAAGTAAAATGGCCGATAGGTCTGTGCGTTTTTTTATGGTGCTTGGTCACCTGTATTCCGATACAGGGGCTCTTTGCCCAGAACGGTTCTGGTTCAAACAAATTTGAGCTTCAAGATGGTGATAGGGTAGTGTTTCTTGGCAATTCTCTTTTTGAAGAGGATCTTAGGTATGGTTATCTTGAATACATGCTGACACTGGCCTTTACGGATAAGGAAGTGACTTTCAGGAATTTGGGATGGGGAGGTGATACTGTCTTTGGGGAAGCAAGAAGTTACTATACTTCGCCTCCTACGGCTTATGACCTGCTGATCCAGCAACTCACCGATGCGAAGCCAACGGTGGTATTTTTGGGCTATGGTGCCAACGAAGCGACAGCGGGTGAAAAGGGAATCCCCAAATTTAACGAAGGCTTAAATAAGCTTTTGGATAAGATCGAAGAATTAGGTGCCCGTACGGTGATGTTGTCCACCTTGCCCTTGCTTCCCTCAAAGATAGACGCCAATCAGGCAGAAAGAAATAAGATTTTGGAAGCCTATTCCGAAGAGATCGCCAAGGTGGCTGCTGCCCGCAAGCAAGTTTTTGTTGATATTTTCCATCCGTTCCAACAACTGGACGCGGATGCAGGAATTACCGAAGAGGGAGTACATTTAAATGAATCAGGTTATTACCGTTTGGCCAAAGTGATCACACAAGCGCTTCAGTTACCGCAAGAGGATTGGAGGCTGGACGTCCAGATGGCCAGTCAGAAAGTGGATTCCGACTTTCAGGTGTCCAGCCCATCTTTTGACAGGCAGACAGTGAGTTTTGAGCTTCAGGAATCTACCTTGCCCTTGCTTCAGCCTTCTGCTTCCGCGGAGGAAGCACAGCCGCGGGTGATCCGCATCCAAGGCCTGAAAAAGGGATTCTATAGCCTATCCGTTGGGGGCCAACCTGTCGCCTCTGCCAGCGCCAAGGAATGGTCAAACGGGGTTGAAGTGAACCATGGCCCCAATTTTTCCCAATCCAAAGAGCTGAGGAATCTAATCTTCAAGAAAAATGAAATCTATTTCCATCAATATAGGCCCTTGAATAGAACCTATATTCTGGGATTCCGGGCTTATGAGCAAGGAAGGCATAAGCAAGGCCTTGAGGAGCTTGGCGGTATTGTTACCTGGCTGGATACTCAAATTGGCCTAAAAAAGAACAGTAGACCTAATAATTATCTGCTCACCCCCATTCAGTAATAGTATTATGATCCAATATATAAAACCTTTTTTTTGCAAAGCGGCCATTGCACCGCTCATGCTTCTGGGCTTTGTTTCCCAGGCACAAAATAACCTGAAGGATATTCCAGATCCGGATCCACAACTTCAAATCGAAAAATTCAAGGTTGCCGATGGCTATGAAGTGACACTCTTTGCTTCAGATCCGATGGTCGTCAAGCCGATTCAGATGAATTGGGATGCCGATGGCAGGCTTTGGGTCGCCAGCAGTATCATCTATCCCCACATGAAAACGGGCGAAGAGGCCAACGACAAAATTTACATTCTAGAGGATACTGATGGGGACGGCGTAGCAGATAAATCTACCGTATTTGCAGAAGGATTGTTGATGCCTACAGGCATACTTCCGGGAGATGGAGGCGTATATGTCGCCAATTCCACAGAAGTATTGTTCTTGGCGGATACCGACGGTGATGGCAAAGCGGATGTGAAGCGGAAAGTTCTGACCGGATTTGGCACCGGGGACACCCACCATTTGATCCATACTTTCAGATGGGGCCCAGAAGGGCTGCTGTATTTCAACCAATCCATCTATATCTATAGCCACGTAGAAACTCCTTGGGGAGTGAGGCGGCTTGAAGGAGGCGGGGTTTGGCAGTTGAGGCCGGAGAATTATAAGTTGGAAGTTTATGCCAAGGGTTTGGTTAATCCTTGGGGCTTGCAATTTGACCGTTGGGGCCAGTCTTTCCTGACCGATGGGGCAGGGGGAGAGGGAATCAACTATGCTTTTCCCGGAGCTACCTTCGTGACAGCACCAGGCGCCGAGAGGATCATCAGAGGGTTGAATCCCGGACAACCAAAACATAGCGGTCTGGATATCGTTTCTGGAAGACATCTGCCGGAATCCTGGCAAGGGAATTTTATTACCAATGATTTCCGTGCCAACCGAGTCAACCGGTTTACCGTGGAGGAGCAGGGGAGCGGTTTTGTCACGAAGCAGGCAGAGGATTTATTATGGGCGGACCATGTATCTTTCAGGCCGGTGGATATCACCATGGGACCTGACGGTGCCATTTACGTGGCGGATTGGTACAATCCCATCATCCAACATGGTGAGGTTGATTTTCATGATCCTCGCAGAGACCAGCAACATGGACGTATCTGGAGGATTACTAAAAAAGGAAGTCCTTTGGTAGACGTCCCCAAATTGACCCAAGCAAGCCTCGATGAGCTTTTTGAAGCCCTTAAAGCCCCAGAAGACTGGACGAGGCTACAGGCCAAGCTGGTCATCAAGCAGAAGAAAGCAGAGGAAGTACTCCCAAAACTACAGGAATGGATCAGCGGTCTTAATGCCAATGATGCTGATTACGAGCATCATTTATTGGAGGCGCTATGGGTGCATCAATCTTTTGACCGCGTCAATGAACCGCTTTTGTCTCAACTCTTGAAGGCGAAAAGCCACAACGCCCGTGCAGCCGCCATCAGGTTTCTTCAATTTTACGTAAAAGACATTCCAGATGCGCAGAAGGCGATAGAGACCGCCGTAGCTGATACCCATCCGCGGGTAAGGTTGGAAGCGGTGATAGCCTTGAGGCAATTGGAGTCGGCCGCTGCCGCAAAGGCCGCTTTGTCTGTTTTGGACAAGCCCATGGACGAATTTTTAGACTTTGCGCTTTGGCAGACCGTTCGTGAATTAGAATCAAGCTGGTTGCCGGAGCTAAAAAGCAATCCGGACCTGTTTGGAAGCGCAAAGAGGACAGTTTATGCACTCAAATCTGTCAATAATCCAGAGGCGGTGAACCTTCTGGTGCAACTTTATCAAAAAAGACAGGTTCCAGAAGAATACAATAGTGATCTTTTGAGCGCGGTGGCAAGAAGGGGAGAAGCTGGAGATTTGGACGTGCTTTTGGATCTTGCGGTAAGCAATGCCTTGGGCAAAAACAGCAGGACCGCCCAATTGGCTGCACTGGAGGAAGCTGCGCGTCAGCGGAAGGTCAAGCCGAGCAGAGATTTGAACAGAATCCTTGATTTTATAGAAAGCGATGACGAGGCCATATCTGGAGCAGCCTTGAGGCTGATCGGTCAGTGGGATATGGAAAGCCAGGTGGAAAAGCTGGCCCAGATCGCACAGACTGGAGAGGTAAACGATCAGAAAGCGGCGTTGGCGGCCTTGGCTGCCATGAGCAACAGCAAGGCACAACTGAAGTTAACGGAACTGACAGGCAACAAATATTCTCCCCAAATACGCTTATTGGCAGCAGGACAGTTGGCGGCCAAAGATGCTGTAGCGGGCTCAGAAATCGCGGTCGCTCTTTTGAAACAGCTTCCTTCCAACATAGATGCCACGGATTTATTCTCTGCCTTTTTGACCAAAAGAGAATCCATTGCAGCCTTGGGCAAAGCAATTGCAGCCACCAAAATACCCGAAAGGGCGGCTATAACCGGGAGAAGGACCATGCAACAACAATTGCCTTTCTATCTGAACAGGATCGATGAGGTAAAAGTGTTAAGGGAAGCGCTTGAAGCTTCAGGTGGCATCCTTCCTCCAGAGAAAATGCCGCAACAACTTCATCCCCAACAACTCAGTGATCTGGCTCAGGAAATTAGGGCCACGGGAGATCCGGTTTTGGGAGAGGCGATTTATAGAAGGTCTAATTTGGCGTGCCAGACCTGCCATGCCGTTGGCGGGGCAGGAGGCAAGATTGGGCCCGATCTGAGCAGTTTGGGTACGAGTTCACCTATCGATAATATTATTCAATCCTTGTTGGTGCCCAATGAGTCTATTAAAGAAGGATATGAACTTCAACGGGTAGTCAAGAGAGACGGAGGCTCAGTGATGGGTTACCTTGCGGCGGATGGCGCCTCAGAGGTGGTCATCCGAAATGTAGCGGGAATAGAAGAGGCCATTCCCAAGAATCAAATTCAGGCACATGAAAGTGTTCCCGGCTCCCTGATGCCTCCAGGGTTGACGGCAAGTCTGGACAGGTCAGAATTTGTCAACTTGGTAGGGTATCTTTCCAAACTCGGTCAGTCGGGGGATTTCAGGGTTCCCAATTCGCTGTTTGTCAGAAGATGGAGGGCCATCAACGGCAATAAAGATTGGCAGGCGCAGATCCGACAGGGAGGAATTCAGCATGTGGTTAAGGAAGATGCGAAAAACAGCCTTTTACCGATTTACTCTAAGGTATCCGGTGAAATTCCTCTTGAGGAGTTGCCTATAGTCGAAACAGGTTCCAACAAATATAGCTTTGTCCAGTTTGAGATCGAGGTGCTGACAGAAGGAAATGTGGGCTTGCTGTTCAACTCTACGGAAGGCATTACTGCATGGGCGGGGCAAAAGCCACTACCGCTGGACGATAAAGGGGCGATCACTGACATGCCCAAGGGCATCAGATCCGTAACGTTGGCAATAGACAGAAGTGCACGAACGGTGCCCATCAGTATTCAGGTACAGGACGCACCGACTTCTCCGGCCCAAGTGAGGCTGGTGATGGGACAATAAATTTGAGGAGGAGACTTTCCCAATAGGGGCAGTCTCCTCCTTATATTATTTTGGGGTTTGCCATGACGAGGGCGAGCATGTTGCCAGCATAAGATTAATCCCTGAAATTTTTACCCATTAGACCTAATATTTTTTATATATAAAATCTGGACATAACCCAGATTAGCGAAATAGTTGTATTTTTGCTGGAAAATTACCCCCTAAATAAAAATTGTTCTGGGAAAAGCTTGTTACTAAATTTTTAACATAATAGATGGATTCAAAGAATGGACGTTGATGTAGGCGCATGTATAATGGCGTCCTTGATCAGATAAAAGAACACCGCTTTTCCAATAATACCTGATTATCACGCAATTCCCTTATTTTATAAGCACGGTAGAATTATAATTATCCCAACTCAATAACTCGAATAGCCAGCGTCAAAAACAATTATTTATAAACCTCATTATTAAAACATGAAAAAAAAATTTTATCAGTCCACCTTGCGGATCACATGTTGCATGGGATTGCTTGGCTCTATCGCCACCAACGGCCATGCCTTGGCCAGTGGTGTGAATGCCGGGCATTCGGTTGAATTGTCAATTCCAAGTGAACCTTTTCATTTAGAATCTAACACCAAAGTAGATTTCATTAAAGTCACCGGAAAGGTAACTTCTGCTTCCGACCCATTGGGGATCCCCGGGGTAAATATCTTGGTAAAAGGAACCACAAACGGCACAGTATCAGACATCGATGGGGTATATGCGATAGATGTGCCTAATGATCAAGCTATCCTTGTTTTTTCTTCCATAGGATATGTTTCCCAGGAGGTTCCCGTGAATGGCAGAAGTGTGATTGATCTTGTCTTAAGCGAGGATGTACAAAATCTGGATGAGGTGGTTGTGATAGGGTATGGTATGGTCAAGAAGGGTGACCTTACCGGGTCCATGACGGCTATCGACTCGGAAGTTATCGGTGTTCAGTCCAATTCCACGGTAACACGTGCTTTGGAAGGGTTGGTACCTGGACTCCAGATCGCCTCTATTGACGGACAGCCAGGTATGGATACCGGAATCCGTCTAAGGGGAGCAGGATCTACCAGCCAGAACAGTTCAAATGCTTTGATCGTTATCGATGGGGTGCCTGCGGAACATGAAAATGCCCTGTCCTCCATCAACCCAAAAGACATTGAAAGCATCAGCGTCCTAAAGGATGCCGCTTCTACTGCGGTTTATGGTTCGCGTGGAGCAAATGGGGTGGTACTGGTTACTACCAAAAAAGGAGTTTCGGGAAAGACCAGAATTTCATTTGAAGGAAAATGGGGAGTCAATTACGCTGGAGCCTTAAAATTCGACAAAATTACGGATGCTAAGGATATCTATGAATATGCTTGGCAATCCATCTACAATTCTGCGCGATTTGGTGTGGATGGTACTGCTTCCACCAACGGTAAAAATACCACCAACGTGCAAAATCCTAACATGACGCACGAGGAAGCTGCCCAGTTTGCAAGTGCCCACCTGTTCGATTACACTGGTTCTACTTCGGACTTTTCGGTGAATGCCTTGGGCAACTGGATGCTGTACGATGTTCCAGGTGCTGTTTATACTCCCACCGGAAACGGTTCATCTGCTAGTGCTACTATGTCCGGTGCTTATCTGGTGAATCCCGACGGGAAATTAAATCCACAAGCAAGACAGCTTTATGGATCAGGAAGCTATGACGATTTTTTCCTTGAAAGTCCTTTACGCCAGGAGTACAATTTGACGGGTAGCGGTGGAAATGAGAAAATGGACTACTATGTTTCCTTGGGTTTCCTTGAAGATCCATCTTATATCCGTGGTTCTGAGTTTTCCCGTTACAACGTACGTTCCAACGTCAATGCACAGCTATATGATTGGTTGAAAGTGGGGGCAAACGTTGGATATTCTTATCGTGATACCCAATCCCCAGCCACCCGTTTTGGCCGTAACCCAGGATCTGCGGTAGCAAACGTCTTCCGTTGGATCAATGGACAAAGCCCTTTGATATCTCTTTTTGCGCGGGATGAAAATGGCAATATCATCAAAAACGCAGATGGCTCCAACAAAGTCCATGAAGCAGCAGGTGATTCTTACTCTCCATTGGGGATGACCAAAGCGCCTACTTCCACTGCCAACCTTATCAAACTTTTGGATGATGACATTGACCAGCGAGTTTCCAATGATCTAAACCTGAAGGGGTACGCCACGGTCAGCTTTTTGGATGACTTTAAATTTACCGCCAACCTTTCTTACGATCGATTCTCTGAAGTGAGGACCCGGTATGGCAACAGTGGCACAGGTCCTTATATCGGCATCGGTGCTTTTGGAAAAACTTATCAAAACGTAGCGATTTTCAATGCCCAGCAATTGTTGACTTGGTACAAGGAAATCGGGAAGCATACTTTTAATGGTATGGCCGGTCATGAATATTATGAGTACAACCTGGACAACCTTAATTACAACTCTGCTTATGGTTTAGTTGACGGATTTCCTGCTTATGCAAACTTCGTGGGCCGTTATACGGGCGGAACATTTTCTGCCCCAGGTGGAAACATGATCAAAACCGCCATGGAAAGTTACTTCGGAAGGTTGAGTTATATTTATGACGAGAAATATTATGCCGAAGGATCCATCAGAAGGGATGGTTCTTCCAAATTCAAAATTAAGGAAAACCGTTGGGGAACTTTCTGGTCTATTGGTGGTGGTTGGAGAATATCAGGCGAAGGCTTCTTGGCTGACGCTTCCTGGATAGATGAGCTGAAGCTGAGAGGAAGTTATGGTGTTATAGGTAATCAAAGTGGTATCGCAAATTACTCCGGATATCAAACATGGAATTATAGTGCCATATACACAGCAAGTACTTCCGGAACAGGTATTCCTGCAAGTTACAACCTGACGCAGGGAGCGTTTGTCAATGATGCTTTGACTTGGGAAAATACGCAAACCTTTGACATTGGTCTTGACTTCTCTTTCTTCAAAAGAGTATATGGAGCGATCGACTGGTACAATAAATCAACCGTCAACTCTGTGTGGAACCAGCCTATTCCGATTTCTATGGGACAAACCAGTTTGATCAGAAACACCGCAGGTTTAAGAAACAGAGGGATTGAAGCTGAAGTTTACGTAGATATCATTAAAAACAAAGACTTTGGCTGGACGCTAGGCCTGAACGGTACCCATTACAAGACGATATTGACAGATGTTCCCACCGGAATAGGCCAGGAGGAATTGGATGGCAATTGGACTGCAGGAGTGGATGGTTGGGCACGAACAGGTGGTGCTTCTACCAATGAGATTTCTTATTTAAGAGGTCTGGGCAAAGATTATTACAACTTATACTTCTTTAAATATGGTGGCGTTGATCAAAATACCGGCTTACCGCTCTTCTATCATAGAGTAACCGAGGATGATCACAATGCCGGAAATTGGGAAAATTTGGCCATTGGATCCGATGTGACCACCACCAACTATTCTCTAGCCGACAGGTATGAGATGGGAAGTGCACTGCCTAAATGGATTGGTGGTTTTAATACCTCATTCAGGTACAAAAACCTTGATCTTACGGCGATCATCGCTTACCAAATCGGAGGCAAGTACATGAGTGTGGAATATGGAAACGGCTTATACATCAGCGGCAACGTGGGTAGTGCCTTATCAGATGAGCTTCTAGGAAATACTTGGACTCCTGAAAATACGGATGCCAAATTCCCGATGGCTCTCTATGGAAACACTTATCATACCTCTGGTTCGACATTAGGAAGCTGGAGATATAGTGACCTAGCCCTGTTTGATGCTTCCTATCTGAACGTGAAAACTATTTCCATAGGATACACTTTGCCACAAGCTTGGTTGAAAAAAATCCAAGCGAGCAATATGAGGGTGTTTGCTTCTGCAGACAACGTGTTGATGTTGAGTGGCCATTCCGGATTTGACCCTCGTATGTCACTGGTAGGTGGGCTAGAAGTGGGAGCCTACTCTTATCCATATATGAGCACGGTATCTATGGGTGTCAATCTGGATTTTTAATTTAATTATTTCTGAAGTTTAATTTTATGAAAAAACATATCATTGTCTTATTTGCAGCACTAGCTTTAGGTTCTTGTGCAGATGAACTGAACATTGCCCCGCCCAACAACATCACCGATGAGCAGATCCGGGAGTTGCTTGATTCTGGAGATGCGGAAAAAATAAAGTTGGTTATGGGGAGTATGGCGAACAACATGCCCTTGCTTTTCAACGACGTTATCGCCGGAGTTGGTGTGGCCGACATATACTACAGCAGCCAAGGGCTGGATATCTTAAGAAACCTGGAAGGGAATGACATGGTCTTGGGTGATGTGGATGGCTTATCGTATCTGTTGGGCTCTGATGAATACCGTCTTGATAATTTTATCAGCGGTGGGTTAAATAAGAACTCCACTTATTGGAACTATGCATGGAATACCATCACCACGGCCAACAAAATGTTAAACTTCCTGGATGACGCAACCGTGGGAACCAACCCCTTCTTGATGGACTATAAAGCCAGAGGCTTGGTGGCCCGGGCTTATGGTTACAACTACTTGATGGAGAACTATCAGGATGCCTATTTACAGGGGGGCAACAGCAAATTAGGGATCATGTTGTATGATAGATTTTCACCTACCCAAGATCCCAAAGCCAGGGCCTCGGCCACGGAGACCTACGCTTTTATCAAAAACGATCTAACCACAGCGATCAATTTGTTCAATGCTGCAGGAATCGGTTACACAGCTGATCTGACAGATATTGACTTGGGTGTAGCTAATTTCCTATTGGCCCGAGTGGCGGTATGGACAGGTGACTGGAGCACGGCAATCGCAGCCAGCGACGCCATCCTTAGCAGGTATCCTAACCTGATGAGCTATGCACAATACGGCGGGAAAAACACCGGAACTGCTACGGATCCAGTATACTTGCCAGAAACTAACGGTTTTTTAAACAACGCGGTGAACCCAGAAGTAATTCTCGGATTTCCCGTGGGTACAGCAAGAACCTACCACCATGCGTATACCAATCCATTTGGAGAAGGTGGTGGGGGTGTTTCAAGGGGTTACAAACGGATCGACAACAGGCTGTATGAGAAAATTGCTGACAGCGATTACCGTAAGGAAAACTTCATGAAAGAAGCCTTTGGTAACTATACCTACCCAAGAAACAATACCATTTCCTATATCCCTTCTTATACCAATACCAAATTTGCGGCGACGCACGGACTGGGAAGCAGCGATAAAATAGAAGTGGGTACAGTGACTGCCTATTATATGAGGACTTCTGAGGTATTGTTAATGAAAGCCGAAGCCCAAGCAGCATCAGGTGATGAAACAGGTGCAAAAAATACACTGAACCAACTGTTGGCGGCCCGGACTAAGCCAGGGGAAACACCTTTGACTACGGACACTTATCCAGCCATGAACGGTTTATCCGCTTTGGAAATGGTGTATCTGCAAACCAGAATCGAACTTTGGGGAGAAGGTGGACGTGAGTTTTACAACAACAAACGATGGAATATCCCGGTTGACAGAACCAATTCCGCCAACCATATCTCCAAAAACACCTATCCAGTGGATAGAATGACTTTAGATATTCCAGACGACGAGATTTTGTACAATCCTTTGGCGGAGCAAAATTAATCGGTCAAACTTGAAAGACTGAGGTACAATTAGGACTTTGTTTCAGCAAGAAACAGTGGTCAATTGAATAAAGGCTGGTCGTGTCAAAACGGCCAGCCTTTTTTTTATTGAGCCGGTAAGAAAGAGATTGCCGGAGTACCACAGAACAAAGCTGTTTCTGGGTCTTTGGCCAGGCAGTTGTTCCAGAACACCTTCAGTCTATGGATTTTGAGATTATAGACAAGGCTTGAACACAGCTCTATCATTTAATTCGCAACTCTGGTTGGAAAGGTATGCATGCTGGGCTTGCTATTTCGGCAAGGGCTGTGAGGACATAGAGCTGAGGAAAAAAATAGCCGGTATTTTTACCGGCTACATGACTAAACCACAGGGGTTGTTAATACGAAACTTCTACCGGGAATCTTGAATTCACCGCCCTCAATTGGTCGTAGGCGGCTTTGGATACCTTAATGATCAATTTATTGTTGTCACCGGTATTGGGAAGTACACCGACGACCCGCGCAAAGACGGTGATGTCGTTTTCTTCATTTCTGATCCGCATAATCGTCCCGACTGGCGCCGACCTATGCAGTACAAGATATTTTTTATGGTTGCCGGTGCCTTCTATTACTTCGGCTTGCCCGACTTCTTTTATGTTTTTGTAGGCGGTACTGGAACTTGTCGTACTTTCAGCTGATGCGGTAGGCGCGGGGCCTGAGGTGACAGGGGCTCTTTCTTCTGTACGGGAGCTCGTCACCGGAGACGTAACGGTGGGGACAGAGGATGTTTTGTCTCTTCCCACCTTCAGGCTTTGCCCAAGTGACAGGTTATTGGACGACAGTCCGTTCCACTCAATAAGATCTTCTACCTTTGCTTCATATTGTTTGGCGATGGAAAAAAGGGTTTGTCCCTGCGCTACCTGGTGGGTAATCCAGCCACCGGAGGTCATTGTAGTGGAAGGTTGGGTCGTAGCCGTCGGCTTCTGCTCAGCTGGTTTTTTGGAAGGTGCCGCTTCTGGCTTGGTTGAGGGAGCCTTGGAGGGTTCAACTGCTTTTGGTGCCTCGGCTACGGGCTCAGTAGGTTTGTCCGCTACGCCTTGTATAATTAAAGCCTGTCCGACGCTCAGGTCATTTCCTTTCAGCGCATTCCAGCTCATCAGGTCATTGACGCTGACTTGGTAGGTCCGCGCAATGGAAAACATCGTCTCACCTGGCGCTACATTATGGAGTTTTCCCCCGGCTGGAACAGCGGATTTCTCTACAAAAGGTACTCGGATCCGTTGCCCGATCTTAAGACCTTCCTTAAGCCCATCGTTGTTTTGGACAATCTCATTGACAGGGGTTTTGTATCTCCGTGAAATGCCAAACAAGGTCTCCTTTTCATCAACCTGGTGGATAATATAGGATTGGCCGTTGATCCTTTCTACCCCAACGGAATCTCTTAACATTAATTCTGTAGCAAAGGAACTACCCGATATAATAAACAATCCTACTATTATAATACTTTTTTTCATGTCAAAATTTTCATTCAAGGCTACAAATTTCTTATTTATTTTTTCAAAAACAACTTTTGACAACCCCGGTATTTCGTTGGCTCAAGGTAAAGGATTTAATCAATACAATTATGGTTTTGGACGGTAAAAAGTGTTAATTTGATGTTTCTTCGGAGGACTGATTGCTTCACAAACATAAATATATTTATATTCCAATTTAATTCCCTGCTATGAGGTGTATGTCAATTTTGGCTTTTCTGGTTTTTACGGTAATAACATTGCCCTCTTTTGGCCAGGACCAGGCGGATTCAACAGGGACGAAGCTGGTGTATGTTTTTGACATCAAAGGCGATATTGATCCACGAATGAACCGACGGGTGAAGCTCGCTTTGGAAGAAGCCGGACAGAAAGAGGCGGATATGATCGTTATCCATATGGATACTTACGGAGGAGCGGTCAACGATGCCGACGATATCCGTACCATGATCCTAGAATCCACGATTCCCACGCATGTGTTTATAGATAAGGATGCCGCATCTGCCGGAGCTTTAATAGCTATTGCCAGTGACAGCATCTATATGGCTCCCGGAGGAAGTATTGGCGCCGCTACCGTGGTGGTGGGAGGCACGGGCGAAGCAGCCCCGGATAAGTACCAGTCTTACATGCGCTCGATCATGAGGAGCACAGCGGAGGCTAAAGGAAGAGATCCTAGAATCGCAGAGGCGATGGTTGATGAGAGTCTGGTTGTGGAAGGTGTTTCTGAGGCTGGATCAGTAGTGACCTTTTCAGTTTCAGAGGCCATAAAACATGGCTTTTGTGAAGGGCAGGTGAGTTCTATCGAAGAAATTGTGGAGAGACAGGGGCTGGCGGATTATCAGATCTTCCGCCATGAGATGTCCCTGGCAGAAAATGTCATCGCCTTTTTTCTTAACCCGATGATCAGCGGGTTTTTGATCCTGGTCATTTTTGCCGGAATTTATTTTGAACTGCAGACCCCTGGGGTGGGTTTTCCTATTTTAGCAAGCATCATTGCCATTGTCCTGTATTTTATTCCCTATTACTTGACGGGTTTGACGGACCATTGGGAAATGATTGCTTTTGCGGTGGGGGTGATTCTGATTCTGGTAGAAATATTTGTGATTCCAGGGTTTGGGATATTTGGCATTTTGGGCATCACCTTGGTGTTGACCGGATTGACCTTGGGAATGTTGCCCAATGATTTCTTTGATTTCACCTTTGTGCCTTCTGGTGATTTATTCACGGCTTTAATGACGGTAGTGCTGGCGGCAATCGTTGCGGTTTCCTTAATTTTTGCCTTAGCCCCAAAAATCAATCAATGGGGAGTATTCAGGCGTTTTTCCCTGGCCAATACGCAACAGCGTACAGAAGGCTATACCTCGTCCTTTTACAGTAAGGATTTATTGGACCAAGAAGGCGTGACACATACGCGTTTGATGCCCAGTGGCAAGATCATGATAGGGGACGATATTTACGATGCCTATTCTAGGGGTGAATTTATCGACCGGGGTGAAAGAGTCAAGGTAATCAGTACGGAGGGCACATCGCTTAGGGTAAAGAAAATAATTTGACTTTTAATCTTTAAATTAGAACTTTGGCTCCTTGAATTTAACCTCGTCGAATGGCTGTTTTTAGAAGAATTTATTCCACCTATGGGCTAATTGTTTTTGCGTTGACCTTTCTAATTCTCCTGCCGTTTTTTTTTATTACCATAAAAATTCCGGCTTTAAAGAAATACGGAAGGAAGTTGAACAGGCTATGGTCCACCATTTTTTTTACCTTAATCTTGATCAGGGTGAAGTTTGTCAATAAGGATTTGATCAAAAAGAACCAGCAGTACATTATCGTATCCAACCATTTTTCCTACCTGGATATTCCTGTTTTAGGATTTATCAATAAGGATATTGTATTTGTGGGCAAGAGCTCCTTGGGCAAGGTTCCGCTTTTTGGCTACATGTTCAGGAACCTGCATATTGCCGTGGATAGGCAAAGCTTAAAGAGCCGCGCCGAGTCAATTATGAAAACCAAAAATGCCTTGGATGAAGGGAGCAGTATCGTGATGTTTCCCGAAGGGGGAATAACTTCTACCGCACCGCCGCTCATGGGCAGGTTCAAGGACAGCGCCTTCAAAATTGCCATAGAAAAACAAATCCCTATAATTCCTGTCACTTTATCGTATAATCATATAATTTTGCCAGACGACGGAAAGCTTCTGCTGAAATACAAAACGGCTAGGGCGGTGATCCATGCTCCCATATCCGTAGATGCAAAAGGCACATTATCGGTCACTGGGCTAAAGGAGCTTTGTTTTAACATCATCCAAAATCAACTGTTGGAAGATAATAAATTTTAAATTTCATGAAACTAGATAACAACACCCTGAAGAAAATTGCCCATCTGGCCCGCCTGGAGTTTGACGAGAGCGGCGCTGAGAAAATGAAGCGTGATATGACACAGATCCTGGATTGGGTGGAAAAGCTGAATGAAGTGGATACAGAAGGCGTAGAGCCGATCACTACCATGTCTTCTGAAGTGAATGTGCTTAGGGAAGATGTGGTAGGGGAGCATCTGTCCCATGAGAAGGGTTTGAAAAATGCCCCGCAAAAGGATTCCGATTATTTCCGTGTACCTAAGGTAATGGAATAATGTACGCGAAATTGCCCGGAAAATACCTGACATTTCTGTTTAAAACTCTGCCCTTGGCCCTGGTTGTTATGGGCAGTATTTTTTTGCTGGCTTCCCATTTTTTCCTTTCGGGAGACAGCATGCCTATTGAGCCAGGCCTCACTTCTGACATGTTGAAAATTCCTCTGGATTTTATCAATCTGGAGATCGCCCAATATGTGGTGGAAACGGAAAATTACCTGCTGTTTCAGCATTTTGAGTCCCTTCCCCCGATTGTATTCCCTCAGCTTGTGTTGGCTTTTGGAGTGGTCCTGTGGTTATTGATAGGACTCGCTGTTACTTTGATTTCGCTTTTCGATAGGATGCAGTTTATCATCAGCATGGGGCTGCTTATTTTTCTATTGACCCTCACCGGAGTAAATGGCTTGAATATCGGCGGACTGAATACCAATATTCCCATGATGATTCTGTTGATCGGCATCGTGTTGCCAGCCGTGGTTATCCATACCTTTTATATGCACTGGAGCATTGGCAAAAGGACAGCAGTAATCTTGCCTATAGCCCTTTTGACCTTCCCTTTACTGGTTTACCTGGGAGAAGCTACTGAGGGCGAATTGCTGCTGTCGGAACATCTTTCTTTACTTGGAATGGCGGTCTCGGCCTTATTTATGCTTTACATCGGGCATGCCTTCATATCATCCGTATTTGTGCTGTTGGCCAGGCTTAACAGGGGTGTGGGGATAAAGATCTCCTGGCATCTCTCTGTCATTACCGTGCTTTATCTTGGTTTTTTTCTATTCCTTCTTTTGAAGCTCACCGGCCACAGCTCCCTGGCGGTACCTGTTCCTCCTATCGTGGTTTTGTTTCTTTTCCTGGGCATACTCGGTTTTTTTGAAACTAAAAGGAAGATCAAGCAAATCAAACAACCTTATCACTTTGCAGCCATAGGAGAAGCGCTGTACCTCATAGGGTTTGGGGTCGCCATATGGGTTTATTGGAAGGCAGGTTTCTCGGCCAATCAACCCATGCTTGACTTCATGAACCACGTTTTCGTCTACGCCCAGCTGGCTTTCAGTCTGCTGTTTTATGCGTATTTGATGTCCAATTTTGTTGGACTGATGAACAAAGGTGGCCAAGTAGAAAATGTTCTTTTTCATCCCAAATTCTTTGCCTACTACCACATGAGGATAGGAGCCATGTTGGCAATATTAAGTATAGTGGTGTTTGCGGACGGAATCATCGGGGTGCAGGCTAATGTGGCGTCGACCAATATGACTGCTGATTATTACTATGCCGTCAACAGGACCAGAGAAGCGGGTATACTGTACGAAAACTCCTGGGAGAGGTATAGGCGCAACGAGAAGGCGATCAATGCCGTGGCCCATCTGGCTTTTGCCCACAATCAGCCTACCTCAGCCATTAATACCCTGATCCGGACTTTCGAAAACACGCCAACAGTAAACGATATCTTATTGCTTTCTTCTTCTTTGCAGAAAAACGGAAGCCATGCCGAGGCACAAACGGTCCTCGAAAGAGGCCTCGCCCTTTTTCCGGAAAACCCTTTTCTGCTGAACAATATGGCTTTGCTCTATAGCAAGGGGGGCCGGGGAGAAGAGGCTTTTAAATTGTTGGATAAGATCAATGGGCATGAGGAAGTCGTTGCTGCGAACAAAATCGGTCTACAGGCCAAACACCTGGTCCGTTATGACCAGGATTACAGCATGGGCAGCAATATACTGGCGCAGGTGAACCAGTTGGCCTTCTTGAATCTAAAAGGGGACTCTTCAACCTTCTCCCTTCCCACGAATGAAATAAACGATGCAGGATCGCTTCCTTCCAGAGCCATTTTGAGGAACCAATGGTCCAATCAGGTGACGGGAGATGTAGCCGATGACATCGCTTTGGTGGATACTTTGGTAGCCCATAATCTTGTCCCGGGCATAGAGGAGGAGCTTAGGGAAAGCAGGGTGGTGCGGCATTTAAAGCAGGATTATATCAACGAATCACTGAAGCACCTCAATGGCCTGGCATTTCAGTTCACCAACTCGGCGGGTTTTTACCACTCAATGGCAGCCAATATCCTGGTGGGGCAACTGGATATCGAAAAAGCAGCCATTGAGCTGGATCAGGCGGAGAGAAGGGGGTTCGCCAACTTTAAGCCACAGCATCTGCCGATTTTGTATTTTGGGGGTTTACGAGAAAGGGCCATAGAGATCAGTGAAAAGCATAAAGCAGATTTTCCCGCTTGGATGGCCTTTGCAGCCTCCGGTGATTTGGCATCCAATGACAGCACGGTATTTTTCGGCCACCTGTCTTCCTTGCATACTATGGTGAAGGAGCAGTTTTTGACCGCATTGGAAGAAATCAGGGAGCCCGGTCTCAAAAGGTTCTTTGCTTACCAAATCCTGTTGAGAAAGGGCCATTGGCTTGAGCCTGTTGAAATCAGCAGGCTGGCTGATGAGATAGCGGGAGATTCCTCTACGCAGGGCGGATATAGGGATCTTCAGGAGTTGAAGGAACTGTTGTTGGAGGAGAATGTCCCCCAAGGCAATTTTTTCCTAGATCAATCACTTTCCTTAGAAAGAAATGCCTATTGGACCCCTTTGGTGTTTAAAGCCATGGAGGAGGCAGAAGATAATTTATTGAAATACAACGTATTGCTCGAAGCCTCCAATTTCAATAAAGATCCATTGCTTTGGATCTATTTGGTGAAATACAGCAGGATCATCGGCGTGGACAGTTATGCAAGGGCTACTCTAAGCAAAATGTCCGCTTGGGTAGATGCAAAAACCCTGGAAGAATTACAGCTTCAAAACCTTTAATCCCCTTTCACATAAATTAGCAAATAGAATACCTTAATTTTACGTTTTAAGTATTATCTTCACAACTGGACAAGACCATTTAGGATGACAAAGGTAATAGAAACAAGCGATATCCAGAAGACCTACAGGATGGGTATGGAAGAAGTTAGGGCACTTAGATCCATTAGTATATCCATCGAAAGAGGCGAATACGTGGCTTTTATGGGCCCCTCAGGATCAGGCAAGTCTACTTTGATGAACATCATTGGCTGTCTGGACACCCCCACGGCAGGTACTTATATTTTGAATACCAAGGATGTGAGTGATATGTCTGAGAACGAGCTTGCGGAAATCAGGAATAAGGAGATAGGCTTTGTGTTCCAAACATTCAACCTTCTTCCAAGAGCGACTTGTCTGGAAAATGTGGCTTTACCTTTGATCTATGCCGGATACAACAAGACGGACAGACAGGACAAGGCCTTTATGGCTTTAAAAAGTGTAGGACTTGAAGAAAGGGTTCACCATAAACCCAACGAGCTTTCGGGTGGTCAGAGGCAACGGGTTGCTATCGCCCGTGCTTTGGTAAACGATCCCAGTATAATCCTCGCAGATGAGCCGACGGGTAACTTGGACAGTAAGACCTCGCATGATATCATGGGTTTATTTCACGAGCTTCACCAAAGGGGAAACACCATCATCATGGTAACTCACGAAGATGATATCGCCCACTTTGCCCACAGGATCATCAGGCTTCGGGATGGTGTCGTGGAATCGGATACCATCAATCCCCGCCCGACCTTAAAGGAAGCAGTATTGTAACAAAATGCCCCGGCATAAAACGAAGGGTCAATGAAGATTTATACCAAAACAGGGGACACAGGAACTACCGCATTATTGGGAGGCGAGAGGGTTTCAAAAGACAACTTAAGAATTGAAGCCTATGGGACGGTGGATGAACTAAATGCCCATATTGGTTTGTTGAGGGATCAGGAAATCAACTTTTCCCGTTCGGGCTTTTTAAAGCGAATTCAAGAGGTGTTGTTTGTCATGGGTGCTACCTTGGCCACCAGCCCGGACAAGGATAAAGTAAAGAAGCCGGAATTCCAGGCAGAGGAGATTGAGGCGTTGGAGGTGGAAATTGATGTTATGGAGCGGCAGCTTGAACCTTTGACAAAATTCATATTACCGGGAGGCCATCAGGTAGTCTCCTTTTGTCATTTGGCGCGGACCGTGTGCAGGAGAGCAGAGAGATGTGTCGTCCACCTGCATACGCAGCAAGCAGTAAAAGCGGATATTATTCAGTATTTAAATAGGCTTTCCGATTATCTTTTCGTTCTAGGGCGCTTAATTGCAAAGGAATTGAATGTAGGAGAAGTAACTTGGGAACCAAGAACAAATAAAGGATGAACAGTACAATAGAAATTCAGGTAGATAGAATCCTTGACTCCAAGTTGGCGCAAACGGATTTTAGCAATTTGGCTTTTGGCCAGATTATGAGTGACCACATGTTTATGGCCGATTATGTAGATGGGGAATGGAAGGATTTGAGAATCGCTCCCTATGCTCCTTTATCCCTCAACCCTGCAAATGCAACACTCCATTATGGGCAGTCTGTATTTGAAGGGATGAAAGCCTACAAGAATGAACATGGTGAAGTATTGCTATTCAGGGCGGATGCCAATCAGAAAAGATTGAATGAATCCGCCAAAAGAATGTGCATTCCAGAGGTGCCCGAGGAGATCTTTATGGAAGGCCTTAACAAGCTTCTTGAGATAGATCGGGATTGGATACCCAACGCGCCTGGCTGCTCGCTTTATATCAGGCCTTTTATTTTTGCCACCGATGATTACCTCGGGATCAGGCCCTCGGCCCGTTATAAGTTCATGATCTTCACCTGTCCTGTAGGGCATTATTATGCCAAGCCGGTTAGGGTAAGGGTGGAGACCTATTACAGCAGGGCCATTGAAGGAGGAACAGGCTTTGCCAAAGCCGCAGGAAACTATGCAGGTTCCCTTTATCCTGCACTTATTGCCCAGCAGCAAGGCTATGATCAGTTGTTGTGGACAGATGGTAAAACCCACCAATTTATTGAGGAAAGCGGTACCATGAATGTCATGTTCTACATCAACAACAAATTGATCACGGCTCCTACTTCTACAGGCACCATCTTGAAGGGAATCACCCGTGACAGTGTGTTGACTTTGGCGCGGGAAATGGGAGTAGAGGTTGAGGAAAGGTTTTTGAAGGTCACTGAGTTGAAGGAAGCGCTTGAGCAGAATACCTTACAGGAAGCTTTTGGAACCGGTACCGCGGCTACTATTGCCCATATCTCATTGATCAACGTGGAAGGCCGAGATTATACGCTTCCAGAAGTTCCCCAAGATGCCTTCTCCAAAAAAGTGCTTAACCTTCTTGAGAAGATCAAATTTGGAAGGATAGAGGACCAACATGGTTGGGTCATGAAATATTGATTGTCAGATAATGTATAAATAAAAGTGTCGGGATAAACATTCCGGCATTTTTGTTTTTAAGCCGATATGCATATGGATTCTAAGATGGGTAGGAATGTACTTCTTTTGTTCCTGTTATTTTTTGCTTTTTCACAGGCAGAAGCACAGAAGTATATGATTCTCCAAAAAGGGAGTAACCAGAAAAGCAGGATCAAATATGAGGAAGGTGATCTGATCATTTATCAGCAGAAAGGTCAGGGGTATTTTGTCTCGGATAGGATCAAAGAAATCCATCCCGACTTTCTGGTTCTTACCGAAAACGTTGTCAAGCCTGAGCAGATTGCTGCCGTGGATGTTAGAAACAAAGACGAACGCAACCGCACCTTGCGCAATCTTAGCACATTGATGTATTCCGGAGCAGGCCTTCTATTGGTGGCGGAGACTGTCAACGGCCTCTACCACGATAAAAAATTCACCTATAGCAATGAAGGCCTGATCATCAGCGGCTCCTTGCTGGCTTCTGGCTTTATCCTGTCCAGGATAAAGTACCGGTATTTCAAAAATCAGGGGAGGAACAAGATACAGATCATTTATCTCGAGCATGAGCGCTAGTACACAGGAGTGTAGGTCGGTGGACATGGGTACCCCCATTGTAGTCTCTCGTATAAATCTCTGCCAAGGTTTTTTTTACCCAGCATATTTCGTGAAATTTGCCAATTCATTTTTGACATTAAACTAAATAAATTATGACATCAGAACAGTTGAAAGACTTGAAGGCTCGTGTTACGGCCTTGGGGAGGTATCTTTGACTACGATCGTAAGATTGCAGAAATAGCAGATTTTGAAGCCATCTCGGCCCAGCCGGATTTTTGGAACGATACGGAAGAAGCCGAAAAGGTCATGAAGCAGATCCAAAGCCGAAAAGCCTGGACTTCTTCTTATGAAGAGATAAAGAACAAAGTAGATGATCTTGAGGTACTCTATGAATTTTATTCAGCAGGGGATGTGCCTGAACAGGAGATCAAAAAGGAGCACCAAATCGCCCTGAAGAAGGTTGAAGATCTTGAGCTCAAGAAAATGCTGAGCAGCGAAGAGGATCAGCTAAGTGCCATGCTTGAAATCAACCCCGGAGCAGGGGGAACAGAAAGCAACGATTGGGCGTCGATCCTAATGCGGATGTACATCATGTGGGGCGAAAAAAATGGCTACAAGGTGCGGGAAGTTGACCTGCAGGAAGGTGAGGTTGCCGGGATCAAGTCGGTTACCTTGGAATTTGATGGGCCTCTGGCTTATGGTTTTCTAAAATCAGAAATCGGTGTCCATCGGTTGGTAAGGATTTCTCCCTTCGACAGTGGGGGGAGGAGGCATACTTCTTTTGCTTCCGTCTATGCTTATCCTGTGGTGGATAATACCATCAACATCGAAATCAACCCCGCTGATATTGACTTCCACACTTCCAGATCAGGAGGGGCCGGTGGACAGAATGTCAACAAGGTGGAAACCAAAGTCCAGTTGACCCACAAGCCAACCGGAATCGTGGTGGTTTGCCAGATCGAACGCTCCCAGCTCGCCAACAAGGAAAAGGCGATGCAGATGCTCAAATCGCGGCTTTATCAGTTGGAAATGGAAAAAAGGAATGCTGAAAGAGCCAAAGTTGAATCCGGTAAACTTCGTGTAGATTTCGGTTCGCAGATCAGGAATTATGTGCTGCATCCTTACAAATTGGCAAAGGACGCTCGTACGGGATACGAGACTTCCGACGTACAGTCAGTCTTGGATGGGGATCTTAACGAGTTTATCAAAGCGTACCTCCTTGCCCAAAGTGAGGAAGAAGCCGAGAAAAATTAGGCATAAAAAAATCCCGTGTTGTCAAACACGGGATTTTTTTATGAAAAGATAATTAGGCCGATGCTTGGATGACTCCGCAGGCTACTCTTCCCCCGGCAGCTCCAGAGGGCTGAGACTCAAAATCGTCCGGATCTGCATGGATGATAACCGCTTTGTTGAGGATACTGGTTTCTTCAGATCCACCGATAGACCAGTCGTCCATTTCCATTTCCAAAGTAGCGACACCGTCTTCTCCCGCCACTAAATTATCAATGTCACCCGCATGGAAACCATTTTCACCCCTTTTGCCATGGGGATCACTGGTAGGATTCCAGTGTCCGCCAGCAGAAGTGGCATCTGGGGCACTACAGTCACCATTCTCGTGCAGGTGAATGGCGTGTTCTCCCGGTGTAAGGTTCTCTACCCGGATCACCATGGTAACGGCACCATCTTCTCCCTGAGTAAAAGTAGCAGTTCCAGTGACGTTGCTGCCACTGGCGCCTGATATTTCAGCAACAGCTGTAAGTTCCGCATTAGCGGTACCTAAATTATCATTGACTTCCGTAGGGGACCCTGGGGCTATGCCCAAGCTGTCGGACAGCTCTTCCCCTGAATTATTTGAGCCCGATCCACAAGCTACCATAAGGGAAGCCGCACCTAGAAAAAGAAAATAATTGATTTTTTTCATAATTGATAGAAGTTTAAAATATGGGTGAAACGTGTAAAAACCATGCCAATCCAAAGGTGCCGGTATCATGGGTTTTGCCGCATTGAACAAGGATTTTTTTGCATTTTGTTGTCTCAATTGAGGCGAATTGGCAACACTTTGTGCTACTGGAGAAACATTACCATAACCAATATTGTTGGTTCCTACCCGGTTCAAATTGTATTTGGACTTAAAGGTAGTGCATTTCTATTGAAGCATCAACGCCTTTAATCTTTATTTCCATAGCCCTTAACCCTCCCGTAGATAGGTTCAGCAGTCGCTGATCAGGGCCAGAGGAATTTAAGGTGCAGTTATTGAGCCTAGTCTTGTGATCAATCAATGTCAACTTAAACCCGATACGCCATGTCTATTGTAAAAGTAATTGAAGTGATAGCCAGTTCACCAAACAGTTTTGATGACGCCGTTCAGAATGCTTTAAATGAAGCTTCGAAAACCGTAAATAACATTGACTCCATTTATGTTAAGCATTTTAAAGCCAATGTAGAAAACAACAAGATTGTCTCTTATGGCGTCAATGCAAAGGTCTCTTTTACTATTAATGATAGTAGGTAGAACATCGTTAAGGTATCTTTAAAAGTACGGGAGTCTTAGAACCGAAGCACCCTCCTTTGGTTTTCTAATTCCTAATCCCGCTGACCGCACCATTGGTATATAGTAGAACCTAAAAATAAGATGATGAAAGAAAACCCAAAAAAAGGCAAAGGCAATGATGGCAACGCCAGTGATGATACATTAGGGGAAAATACCGAAAAGACCCCTTTGGCAAAGGAAGTGGAAAAAGATCGAAGGGCAAAAGAAGAACAATCCAAATCCAAGAAAAAGTGATTGATCGTTTGGCCCGGAATTCTTAATCGAAGGGAGATCTCAAAAGATCTCTCTTTTTCTGTTTTAGCCCTACAATCCGACCATTTAAAGACAGCTTGATGAATAAACTCTGGTATAAAAATGCCTTAATTTACTCTTTGGACATCGCTACTTTTAAGGATTCCAACCATGACGGGATCGGTGACATCCGCGGATTAAAGCACCGCCTGAATTACCTATCAGGTTTGGGAGTGGATTGCATCTGGTTATTGCCATTTTACGATTCACCCAACAAGGACAACGGCTATGATATCAAAGATTACTACAAGATCGATGAGAGGCTAGGCGATTTTGGGGATTTTGCGGAACTGGTAGACATAGCAGAAGAAAAGGGGATCAGGATATTGGTAGACATGGTTGCCAATCACAGCTCAGATCAGCATCCTTGGTTTCAACAAGCGAGGAAAGACAGGAATTCCAGGTACCGTAATTTTTATATTTGGGCCGATGAAAAGCCTAAAAACCACGCCGATTTTGTCATGTTCGGCGAACTTCAGGAAAATACCAATTGGCACTTTGACGAAGAGGCAGGGGCGTATTATTACCACACCTTCTATCCCCATCAACCTGATCTGAATATGGCCAATCCCGAAGTCCAGGAGGAAATAAAAAAGGTCATGCATTTTTGGTTGAAGCTGGGGATTTCCGGTTTCCGGCTGGATGCTGTTCCCCATATGGTTCGGAAAAAAGGGGATCAAAAATTTGCAGGGGATCCCCACGAGATCCTCCGGGACTTCAGGGATTTTGTCGAGGGGCAAAAGAAAGATGCTGTATTATTGGCGGAAGTCGATGTTGAACCTGAGCGGTACAAGGATTTTTTCGGGGAAGAGGATCAGATGAATATGTTGCTGAATTTCTATGTGGACAACTATATCTTTTTGGCCTTGGCAAGGGAAGAGGCGAACCCATTGAAAAAAGCGCTTCAGCAATTGCCCCAGATCTCCCGAAAGGAGCAATATGCCACTTTCCTGCGCAACCATGATGAGCTGGATCTTGAACGGCTGACCGCCCCAGAACGGGAGGAGGTTTATGGGGTGTTGGCTCCGGACGAGCATATGCGGATTTTTGGACGGGGGATCAGAAGGCGTTTGGCGCCCATGTTGAACAATGACCGGAAAAGGCTGGAACTGGCTTTCAGCCTGTTGTTCACCTTGCCCGGAAGTCCGGTGCTGTGGTATGGCCAAGAGATAGGCATGGGGGAGGACCTGTCTCTGGAAGGGAGGGAAAGTGTTCGGACGCTGATGCAATGGTCGGGCAGGCAGAATGGCGGTTACTCCGACGCTCCCTTAGAGAAATTTGTGGGCAAGATGATCAGTGAAGGAGAGTTTAGCTACGAGAAGGTCAATGTAGATGACCAGCAGATGGATCCGGATTCGTTGTTGAACTGGATGCGTCGCGCCATCAGTTTCCGAAAAGAGTCACCGGAATTTGGCTGGGGCGAATTTGAAGTCATTGAAACCAATAATCCCAAAGTCCTGGCGCATTGTTGCCGGACAAAAAACGGATCTGCCATAGCCATCCACAATTTTTCCCAAAAGGAGGAGAGGGCAGCGCTTGAATTAAAGGATCGTGAAGGTTTTATGAATATGTTCGGGGACAAAATATATGATCCCTTTAATCCCCAGGAGGAGTCTGTCCTGTTGATGCCTTATGGTTATAGGTGGCTATGTAGACGGCAAACCTGATAGATCGAGCAGGAGGTTTCCCCGAAATCTCTGAAAGACAGACGGTGTTACCCAGCTACTTCCTCGTAAGCAAAAATATCCAGGATTGAGGGAGATATTCCGGTAAGCCTTCGACGGTTATATGGGGTATCCTTCAAAACTTTCCTGAAATGCTTCCTGTTCACCCTGTATTCCTTACTCGGCAGTCCAAGCCCGATCGTCGAATATAACAATCCCATGTTCTTTGGTTAAGGGCAAGGCAAATTTGCAGCGCGGTTTTGGAGGCAGAATAAATGGCACAATCTACCATGATCACGCGGGCCTTTTTCACTTGTAGCTGTACGACGGTCTTTGAGGTGAGTGTAATAGATACTGTGTTCGGATCTGAGTATCTTTAGAAGAGAACGCTTCCGAAGCCGCTTCTTTCAATTTTTTCTTTTAAAATTTAGTCTTTAAATTATGGGCTCGTAAGACCTAGATTTCAACGATAGGAGAATGCTCCTTTTTCAGGATTAAAATATGGATAAAGTGAATAGCAAAGCCAATTCCTTTTCGAGAAGGGATTTTATCAAAGCATCTACCTTAACGGCCGCAGGATTTATGATTGTACCGCGCCACGTGCTCGGAGGCAACGGATTTGTCGCCCCCAGCGACAAAGTCAACATAGGGATCATCGGGGCAGGTGGCAAAGGCAGGGAGAATACCGCCAATTTGTTGAAATTGAATGATGTTCAGGTGACCGCCATTGCTGATCCCGCCAACTACTGGAATCTCGCAGACTTTTATTATCGTTTTGAAGCAGGAAGGGGCCCGGTAAAGCAAATAGTAGAAGAGCATTTCCAGAAGAAGACGCCCAATTTCAAAGTAGCCGAATACATCGACTTCAGGGAAATGATGGAAAAGGAAAAGGCGCTGGATGCTATCGTTTGCTCCACCCCGGATCATACCCATGCCTATATATCATTGATGGCCATGCGGGCGGGCAAGCACGTCTATTGTGAAAAACCGCTCACCCACAACATTTGGGAGGCGAGGATGCTGAAGAAAGTGGCTAAGGAAACAGGCTTAGCTACCCAATTGGGGAACCAAGGCCATAGTGCAGATGGCATGCGCGAGACGGTAGAATACCTGCGGGACGGCGCCATCGGCCAAGTGACCGAGGCCCATGCCTGGGTGCCGGCCACCCGTTGGATTCCCTCACTCAAGGGTGTCCCTAAAGGATCTTCCCCCTTGCCGGAGGGCTTTAAAGAATGGGATTTATGGTTGGGTCCTGCCGCTGACCGGCCCTTTCATGAGACCTATGCCCCGGTCACTTGGCGGGATTTCTGGGATTTCGGCCTAGGCGCTTTGGGAGACTTTGGCTGTCACGATATGGATGCGGCTACTTGGGCCTTCAATCTTTCGGCCCCTGAGAGCGTGCAGATCTTCCCTTCTGGCTACAGTGACAAGGATATCACCCCTTATGGAGAAATAGGTTATTACCATTTTAAGGAAAAGGGAAAACAAAAACCCCTAAAGCTTACCTGGTATTCCGGTGGATTACGTCCAGAACTTCATGAGCTGCTGCCCAAAGACTTCAAGCTTCCCAGCAGGGCATCGATGTTCATAGGCGATAAGGGCATCATCTTAAATGATGGGGGAAACAGGGCGCCACAGATTTTCCCAGAGGCCTTGAGGGAGTCTTACACACCTCCGGCACAAACGCTGGCCCGATCAAACGGCCATTACAGGGACTGGGTAGATGCCATTAAAGGAGGGCCCCAAGCCAGCTCCAACTTCGAATATGGAGCTGACCTCACGGAGATCACCTTATTGGGCGTGCTCTCCTTAAGGATGAGGGGAGAAAAAATCCATTGGGACGCCGAAAATATGAAAGCCATAGGCTTGCCCGCGGCAGATGCCTATATCAAGGAACCAGTAAGAAAAGGTTGGGAAATGGCCTAAGGGTTCAAAAAAGACAAATACATGCATCATTTATCCTCAGGGGAGCCCAAAAGGCTCCCCTATAAAGTTAATATCTACCAAGTTTTTACCCGTCTTTTTGGCAATACCAATCCAACCAACAAACCTTGGGGGACCGCGGAGGAAAATGGCTTGGGCAAATTCAGTGACTTTACCGTTAAGGCCCTTCAGGAGATCAAGGCATTGGGGGTCACCCATATCTGGTATACAGGCGTTTTGCACCATGCCTTGATCAGGAATTATAAAGCTTTTGGTATCTCCGATGATGATCCGGATGTGGTCAAGGGTAGGGCGGGATCTCCCTATGCGGTCAAGGATTACTATCAGGTGAATCCAGACCTGGCCAATGATCCCGCCCTTCGCATGGAGGAGTTTCGTGACCTGGTAAAGCGGACGCATGCTCAGGGGTTAAAAGTGATCATAGACATTGTGCCCAACCATGTGGCCCGGAAATATGAGGGAAAAAACAATCCTGCAGGGGTTAGCGATTTCGGAGCCCAGGACGATGTGACAGTCACTTACCGCAGGGACAACAACTTCTACTACAATCCGGGAGAGAGTTTCCAGGTACCTTTTCCCGAAAACAATTACCGTCCGCTGGGAGGGGAGGAGCATCCGCTGGCCGATGGTAAATTCGAGGAATATCCCGCCAAGTGGACGGGCAATGGCTCCCGCCTTTCCCGACCCCATTTTCACGACTGGTACGAGACGGTAAAGATCAATTACGGGGTCAGGCCCGATGGCAGCAAGGATTTCCCCCTTCTTCCCGAGGGTTTCGATCAAAAAGACGTTCAGGAGCATTATGCCTTCTGGAAGGATCAGGAGGTTCCCGATTCATGGGTCAAATTCAAAGATATCGCTTTTTTCTGGATGGAGTCTGGGGTGGACGGATTCCGCTATGATATGGCCGAGATGGTTCCAGTGGAGTTTTGGAGTTATATGAATTCCCATATCAAGCAGCGGTATCCCGACGCATTTTTGCTGGCCGAAGTATATAATCCAGGCTTGTACCGTCCGTACCTTTACTTGGGAAAGATGGACTATCTCTATGATAAGGTGGGACTTTACGATACCTTAAGATGGATCATGCAGGGGCATTGGGATGCCGATCACCTGCCCTACCGGATGGAGGAGGTGCAGGACATTGAACACCATATGCTCCACTTCCTGGAAAACCATGATGAGCAACGCATTGCCTGTGCGGAATTTGCCGGATCTGCCGCCCAGGGCATGCCGGCCATGGTGCTTTCGGCGACCGTAGGGACTTCGCCTACCATGGTGTATTTCGGGCAGGAAGTCGGCGAGCCTGCCGCCGAAAAGGCCGGCTTTGGATCCCCGTCCCGCACCTCAATTTTCGATTATGTCGGCGTGCCCCACCATCAGAGATGGGTCAACAATGGGCAGTTTGACGGGGGGAAGTTATCGGAGGACGAAAGATCCCTCCGGGATTTTTATTCCAGGCTGCTGAACTTCACCCTGAAAGCCCCCGCCCTGATGGGTTCCTACCGTGACCTTCACCGCCATAACCGGGAAAGCAATCCCGGATATCCTCCCCAGTGCTTTGCCTTTGCCCGCTGGTCCGCGCATCAGCGTTTGGTGATTGGGGTAAATTTCAGTGCGGAGACATTTTTTAATGTGCCGATAAGTATTCCGGCCGATCTCATCCAAGAATGGGGCCTTCAGGAGGGAGAATATACCCTGAAGGATCGGCTGGGAAAAGCAAATCCGGTCCCGTTAAGCATAAGGGGAGGAGCCGGGTATTTGGCTGTTGGGCTGGAGGCTTTTGGGGCGGTTATTTATGAGGTGTGTCTGTCCTGATCAAGCCTTGCTCTATTCTTGGCTAGTTAATTATCTGGCCTTTATTGTTCTCCACTTTCTCGCGAAATTTTTGGATTTCATCGGGTGTCTGCCTCAGCCATTCTGTTACTTCTCCAATGATCTTCAAGGGGGCTTCCGAGCGGTATGAACGGGTCGGGTTGCCAGGAAACTTCTTATCGGTCAGATTGGGGTCATTTTCATAATTCCCTGTTGGCTCGACAATATACACCCTTTCCTTACCTTCACCTTTCGCTAATGCAGCGGCAAGCCCTGCTCCGTTGACGAGAGCTGTGAAATAGATATGGTTCATTTTTAGCTCAGCCTTATAATTAGAGCTGCCCCCTACAGTCAACAGATCTCCCACTTTCAAATTTCCTTTGGTGCCGTGATAAAACGGGCCTTTGTCAGAAGGATGATACTTATACGAAAGGGCTAAATCCATATTCTCTTTCGCCCTTTCAGGGTCATTCAGGTCTTCATAGCATTTTGCAATATTTAAATAAAGTGAAGGAAAAGCACTTTTAATGGCGTCATCATTCGTCTGTAATGCAAATTGCAAGCTCGTTTCAAGCCAACTTAATTTGTCGGAGGCAGTTGGTTGTTGTCGGGCTACATAATGGGCGGCCAGGAATTTTTCAAAGTCATCTGTCGCTTCGTGCCAGCTTTGGAGGAATAATTTGGCTGCTTCTTCGGGTTTGCCTTTTTCTTCCATCTCCATACCTTGAAGACAGCGTTTAACCACATTGTTGAAGGGGGAGAATTCCATTTTTTAAGTGTTTTGTCAATTTTCTGCTTTTTCAAACCTGCTCCGCTGGTGTGTCTGGTCGCTCCACAGGGACTGCGATGGCGCAAGGCATTGCGCGGTTCAATTGAACTCCGGCCCTTGGCAGCTTAGTTGGCAAGCTTTTCGTTCATCTATCGTGCTTTGGCCGGCTGGTACCGATGGCAGGTCATAAATATAAAAAGAAAGAGCAAGGTTCTCCAAGCCTTGTGCGGCAATTAGCGCTAGCCATCTAACCCGTCTGGATACTTAGGCCGTTTGCCACAAATAATTTTTGTCCTTAGTATCTGCTTTGATTGTCAGGGTTAAAAATAATACTGCCCTAAATTCCGTCGGCCAGGCAGGATAAATTTGTGCTGCTGATCATGAGACATCCTGGCTTGGCCCGCTAAGATGCTTACTCGAACCTCCGGGTTTTAACGGCGCGTCCAAAAGATACAAATCCGCAGCAAATACATTAACCTATGAATGTTTTTGCTGCCTATTTCCGCCAAAAAGATTCCACCTTGCAGCTAAAAGTTTCGCCTTGCTGCCTTGAACATGCGACGTTGCATCTCAGACACTGACACGAGCATGTTTGAGGCTTTTCGCCCCACTTCTGAGGTGCCCCTTTTAAAGCATAAGATCAGAAATTCCGGCAGAAATGTCATACTTTTCGGCCCCAAGATTCAAAATGGCCTCTTTGAGCTGAGAATCTTCGTTGTCGAGACCAAATAGGGTAAGTCAAAGGTTCAAGAACGCATGTTAAAGATTCGCCGTTGTCAGTTTGAGGTTCGACGTGGCATGTTTAAGAGGGGAGGGGGGTACCTCCGATTACCAAAGGGGTGTTTGAGGTGAAAGGATGGCCAGGCAGAGGGAGCCTGTTAGGAGGCCGGATGAGACCTGGGCAACCTGCTCCTTGATCCCGGATAAAGTGGTGTGAGAGGCACAGCTTGTCAGAGAAATCTGGCGCGGCCGTCTTTTGGATTAGCTAGCCATTCCTGGCAACGCTATGCAGCTAGGGAATGAGGGGCTTTGTAGGCGCAGCTCGTCAGCAAGATCTGGCGGTGCCTTCTACTCGACTACCTGCTGGCTTTTTTATTCATTTTTCGTTTCATCATGATGTCCGTCTGTTCGTCTTTACCCAATTTGAAAATATGCTTGTCGAATGCTACAAATCCATTTTTTTCATAAAATCGGATGGCTCTTAGGTTTTGCTCCCAAACGCCCAACCAAACATATTCCGCTTTTTTTTCTTTCGCTATTTCAATTGCTTTATCATAAAGAAACTGCCCCACTTTTTTTCCGTGAAATTCTTTCAGCACATAAATCCGTTCGATTTCTACTGCTTGTTCATCCTTTATTTCTGTTTGTGATTGCCCACAATTTACTTTTAAATAGCCAATCGCCTTATCGTCAAGTTCTGCGAAATAAAATTCAGAGCTTTTGTGCATAAGTTCTTTTTTCAATTTTTCGTCAGAAAATCCTTCTTCCAAGTATTTACGCATATTTTCTTCGCTGTTGTCGGAAGAGAAGGTCTCGGCAAAAGTGAGCTGTCCGATTTCTTTTAATTTTTCAAGGTCTTGAATATTTACTTTCCTAATTTTCATTTATAGTTGTTTCGATTTTCGCTTGGCGCCAACGGCTCAACGGATGGCAGCCGGGCCTATGTTGGTATTTCCCCGGTGGCCCTGCCTTATCCGCCTTTATCCGCTGTCCGGCAGTTTTTTTTTAACAAGATATAAAAATCGGCCTCTTGTGCCGGCCTAATCCACCGGAAAAGTTCGGACCGATCTTCCTCCATCCGCATTACGGAATGGAACGGAAGGCAAAATCAACTCCAAACCTTTAAAACCGACACGATCCCTTCCCAATTTTTTGAACCAGCAGTATCCGAAGATTCGTTAAATAGCGGACTCAAACACCCATAGATAGTGGCCGGTCGTATTGCAGGCAGTTCTTCCTTAATTTCTCATTTGGTTCAGCCCCTGTTCAATGCTTACGAATGTCCTGTAGCCGAGTTCTTGTCTTGCTCTTTTGTCAATGGTAATAAACTCCAAACCTAATGTATTTACGAGTCCTTTGTAGAGCGGTGGGTGTCCTTTTAACCTGACGATTTTCCAGACAAATTCCATTACGCTTGCCACCCCTGATTCCCTCCCGGACAGTTCGCGGAAAAAACCTTGTAAACAGGTTACCTTGCCCTAATTGCGCATCAACGTGTCGCAGCTAAAAAACGTGGGGCATTTCGAAGCGATTATCCGTCCGCCCGAGACAAAGGTAGCCGCGAAGAACGAACCTTGCGGAAACCACTGTCCGCCTCATGTTTTCTTAAGTGCTGTGTGTGCCTTGAATGGTGAATATAGGTCAAAAAGTTGACCGTTCCAACGGGTGAAAGTCCCTTAAGCGCGGGGGTAACGTCCCGAAGCCAAGCAAGTGGCAAGCTGGTTTGCCGTGAGGCA